>Ga0187873_1000004_pt1 | contig 255072 bp, 388 predicted proteins | sample June2016WEW_16_1_2_FD_133012 | JGI IMG/M metagenome (GOLD analysis project Ga0187873, IMG submission 133012) | Peatland microbial communities from SPRUCE experiment site at the Marcell Experimental Forest, Minnesota, USA - June2016WEW_16_100 | ecosystem: Environmental > Terrestrial > Soil >...
TAATAATAATAATAATAATAATAATAATAATAATAAATTTATGTTGTGTTAAGTTTAAATAAGTAAAAAAACAAGTTGGCTAAAATAGCCCATATTCCTATTACCATCGAATAAGCCAAGAAAATTGACAAAATACCAAGTGGTAATAATGGAGTAAAGCAAAGAATTATTCCCAGAACACCAAAGAAGAGGAATATGCCTAATGCTAAAGGAACTAAGCAACAAGCAATTATAAGGAATATACACAATTTTAACATATAACAAAGACAGTTCATATTTTTATATGATACAGGAAAATGCTTAAATTGTCAAGTTCTTTTGTGCTTTCCGACATTATAAGAGCTAAAATTGTGTTAAGAGTTTTGTTGTGTGTAAAGCACATGAGAATATAAAGCGCATGTAAATACGTATTTTATTTCTTAAGAAAAAATGGAGTTCCCGTCGCAGACTAACATGCGCGGGGTAGCAGCCCCCTTTTGATCCCCATGATCAGAAGGGCACCCCACACCTGCTAGGGTGGGGTAATGGGGTGGTTAAGTCAACCTAATAAGCCCAGCCCGCGTAGGCTAGGGCTTATGGTGTTATTACTTGGTGGAAGAAGGTGAACCAAATCTCCAAGGTTCTTTACGAAAGTTTTCCAATCGGATACCTTGTTCTCCTAACCGTCTTCCGTTCAATTCATTTTGGATATAAATGAACGTCTTGGTTTTGCGAACGGTAGTCGTTATGGTATCTTTACCGGCTGTAAGTTTGCTGGTGTATGTCTTTGCCATATTGTGTTATTGTTTGTTTTAACTAACAAAGACAGTTTATCGAATATTTATAGAAAGTCAAGCCTTTAAGTTTAATATGGTTTTCTTGAAAAACCTGTCTGACAATGTTTCAACACGGTCAATTTCTTCACGCATTCTGCCAATTTCTTGACGTAAGGCGTGATAAGCCATATACTTTACCGAAGGAATCCAATATTCGGTTAGCTCAAATTTAACCTGCTTACCGCCACGAATAGTAACGTATGATGTTCCGTTTTCCCAAACAAGTATGTAAACGTCACCAAACCATCCACCCATTGCTGAACCTGAATGAACTTCTTCAAATCCAAGTTCTTTGAGTGTTTGACGGGATTTTGCTGTCAGAACTATTCTTGCCATAAGGTTTACCACACTTTACTAAGAAAGTGAATAGCAACATAGATACCAGCACCAACAAGAGGCAGTGAACCGATGACACCGATTATCCAAATGGCGATGATGAAGTTTCTGGCGCGGTTGAATGACTTATCAAAATCATCGTTGTTAGGAAATAATCTGTTCATAAAAGTAGTTTACCGTTTATTTAAGAAATGTCAAGCGTTCTCAATTCGTACCCATACCGTATTTTCAATAGCGCTGGGACAAGTTTCATTGATAAGTTTGTCCACGACTCTGCCATGAAAATAATGAATACAGGAATGACATGGAAAAAGTGACGCGAATGGTTCGGAGTCAATGAACCACTTCCAATAATCTCCAGATGTGGAACGCTGTAAACGAACTTTGGTGAACCCTTTATTTTTTGGATTTTTGAGGCGAACTATCAACCGGCAACTTCTACCCCTTGCGCCGAGCTTGGAGAGAACGGAATCACAAAATGCTAGAAATCCTTTTGACCATAGCCTTCCACTGAATTTCTCTTCATTCAAAGTGAGTGGAATAATCATATAATCAATTTACCAAAGTTTTATTGAAGGTCAAGCCTTCGACGGTGTTATGTGAACCGATGGGAAATGTCTGCTCATCTGTAAACTGAATTGTTCAACATCACCTTCGACTTGTACCAGTTCCATTTTGTAAATGTATTCCATGATGAAATAAAATTCAGCACAATGGAAAAACAAATGATACACTTCACGGTCATTGGATATGGCCAAATGAAAATTTCCAAAGGAATGAAGGAGATTGCTATGCGGTGTTCCGTAGTTGCGGAAATCTCGAAGAATTTGAGCAAAATCTACGTTGGTAATAGTGAAAAATTTCATATCTTTAACTTACCAAATGTTTATAGAAAGTCAAGCGTTCTCTAAATGACGTTGTGAACGAACTATAGCAGAGAAAGCATCAGTGTATCTTTTCATTGCTTCTTTTCTGGAAATACGGGTGAAACTATCAGGATGTATTCGATAGTTAGCGATTGAATTATACCACGCTGAACCACTGAAGTACTGGAATAGTTTAGGATTTTCCGACTCACGGCAAAGTATCTCGCTAAGTGATACCCAATAAATATATCGGATTTTTTTCATGGTATTAACCTACCATTATTTTAAGAAATGTCAAGCGTTCTTAATCTGTTCCCCATTCAAGTAAGTCTAAGCGACCTATTGAACGGAGATAAGCAGGCGTCAATTCAGGTTTGCCACTTGTATCCACGGGGATTGATTCTTTGGTTTCAGATATGATTGCGTCTTTTCTTTCTTGTGGTAAAGACTCAAAAATTTCTTGATGAATTTGGTCAAGTAAAGTTGAACTAGCTTCGGAAAGTTTTTCTCCAATCCAGTTATCCACCGTTTCAACATCGGCCAATTTTCCATTGGTCCCGAGAGCACGCCGTTGGTGTGAAAGTGTGGGATTTTCAGTGAGAAATTGGAGTAATTCGTCAATGGCAGTAGTAAAATCTTTCATATTGTGGCGTAAAGTTTACACCACATTAAAAATCCGTCAAGCCTCGTTACTTATGTTGTTCAATAGCAGGTAGTTGTGGCGTGTCATGCAAATGTTGCCACGAAGCACCACAAGCAATTGTCAAAAAAATACCAATGACAAGAAAAATGAATGCGTCACAAATGTAATTATTTTTTCCATTTGTTATCGCCGACAACAGATAGGCGAATAAGAATAAACACCAAACAAGAATGGTAGCTCCAATTAAAAAAGGATTCATAGTATTTGTAATTTATACCACAATAGAACTTTGTCAAGCGTCACTGTTTTATTCCACTAACTGATTGAACCATGATTGAGAACGGTGTTCAGCGCAACCTTTTAGCCATTGATTGATATGATGATTGATAGTTTTGCTGTGAAATTTGTTAGTTCTATAAAATTTGTTACCAACCTTTGCAGCAACTGGAATTGAGTAAGAAAAAAGAACAGTTTTATTGCCCATTACCAATTCCGATTGATTAGGCCCTATGATTTTTACCTTCATAGGACCAAATTTACTTGACTTTTGTAGGGTTGTCAAGTTTCTATAAGTTTTCCATCTTTGAGAATATTCTCGTCAATGGCTCTATCACGGGCATCGTAAAAGTAAAGTGGTCGACCGTTTATTTCAATCCAAATAGCAGTTTCCAACACTTGATATGATAAACCTTCACCGTTTAAGTGTTTTTGAACCCAATTGAACATAGCGGTAAAAGCTTCCTTGAAGGAGTTACATTTTACAGGTTCTTGGTCCAAAGCAATAAAAGTGTAGTTTTCCATAACATTACTTTCGTTTGTAGAACCGCACTGACATGCGAACCATGTTGGTACTTCGTTCAATGTAAAATCGTATTGTCATTGTGAGTTGAATTTATCAAACATTCAAGAAATGTCAAGCGTGTCAGTCAGTGAAACTGAAACACTCCGGACATAATCCCTGATATTTATACCACGTTGTTTTTGAAACTTGTTCACCACACTCTTCGTTTTGACAGTGATATGTCTTTTCGACTTTCCGATAGTCAGACGGATTTGTTGAACCTTGAATGGTTGGATTGGCACGCCAAGCCGAAGCCGGCGTCTTGTAACCAAGCTGTATGTGATTATTGTAAATGCGACAAAAGGATTCAAATTCAGTAAAGTCTTTATACTGGTCTTGTAGTTTCCCTTGCCATCCCATCAAACCAGATTTACAAATAACAGATTTTCTTTTCATATTGTGATGGAAGTTTACATTTCTTTTAGCAAATGTCAAGCGTCACACAATGATACTGGCTACTTTGAGATTTGCGATTGTGTCCTTGGTGTTCCGGCCCCTTGAAACATTAGCAATCCTCGCAATGTTTCGGAGTTGTTCCCTTGTAAGGGATGGATGTTTAAATGATTGTCGCCAGTAATTGTAAAGTATTTTCATATTGTGATTGTAGTTTATATGAAAAATTCAATTTGTCAAGCCTCACTGTCAACGCTTGACAATTTTTAAAGTTATGTTATTATTTTCTCATAATAAACGATGTGGCTGAAAGATGCCGGAGAGTAGGGGACTGGAGTCTGCGGTGATTCCTTTAACGTTATCTGAAAACAACCGCAAGAGTCAGGTGAGCCGAAGCCCACCTAACTCCCACAATATGACCAACTTACCGACTTACCAATTCCAAAGTGTCGCCGTTCACTTTGACTTGTGCGATTTGTGACGAGTCAAGAGCGAACTCGCGGAACTTGCTGACGGTTAGCATATTGCGGATTTTGTTTTGTTCAATCGTCAGCGGCCGGCTGTTCACTGTCGGGTAAATCCCTTCAACCAATACCGTTTTTGCGTGAGACAATCCGAAAAGTTGAATTGTATTGTCGGCGGTGTTCAAGTTCACGCCGTTACCAATCGGAATGTATTGGCCCCTTTTCGTGTAATCTTCGTTTTGTTCCCCGCGGGCGTGTGCCTCCAGAGTCTTTTTGAGGCTGGCCATGACATTTGCGGCTGCCTGTTTGGTTAATTCATTCCACGTTGCGGAGTTTTCCGCCGTGAGAATTTCCAGTTCAGTAACGGATTTTTCAACCGCTCGGTGGTAGGAAAACCCGACATTGATAGTGTGACGGGCCAATTCCCCACTTTTCTTTGCCAAGTAGGTAATGGAAACAAACTGGTTTCCTTTAATGGCCGTCAGAGCCTTTGTAATTTCTGCGACTAAGTTTGTCATATTTTGTGTTTTTGTTTATGTTTGTTTCAACCAACAAAAACAGTTTATATTTGTTTTAAAAATTGTCAAGCCTTGTGGAACCGATGTTGCGGATTCGGGGGATTAGGCGAAACATTGGTTTTCAAAGGAAAACCGGAAATTCTGACAGTCACAGGTTTCGGTTTCAATCCGTTACCGGCGCCGGTTTTGTCACTCGGAGTGCGGTGACACATAGGGCAACAACGTTCGTTTTCGTCGTATTCAGTTTGACAGTAGTGGCAAATCATAATGGTATTTTATACTTGTTTTAGAATTTGTCAAGCGTCAATCGTCAAGGTGATTGACGATGCGAGATTGAACTTTGGCAGCATCGTGAAATACTTTGTGCATATTGACTCGGCCAAGATTATCCATCGTGCCAGACCGTTTCACAGCACCATTGATGATGCGTGCCACTTTGTCAGCCGTTGCCCGACCACCGGGCATAAGCGGCGTAACGTATTCGTAATTTGGTGCGGTGAATTTCCAGCGGCGCCCTGCGGCTCCGTAGGTAACGTTTTCGTGAATATATGTTTTTGTCATATCGTGCCGGTAGTTTATATTACTTTTAAGAAATGTCAAGCCTCAATTTTTATTGGGGCGTCAACAATTTGAAAAGTGCTGTCAACAAAAGAAATGTTGTTATCAACTAAGACGTTTTCAATTTGTTCTTCTATAAGAGGAACGTTGCTTGTAATTTCGTAAATTTTGGGAGAAGGAATTGACTCAGATTCCTCAACGAGAACAAAATATTTGTGTTTTTTCATATTGTAGTAACAATTTATATTAGTTTTAGAAAATGTCAAGCGTCACTTTTTAACGATAAAGTAATCAACGCACTCTCTGGTCCCTTACTCTTGGCGCTTTTCAGTCGGCCTCAAACTTTATTGTAAGAAAATTTTACCATTGTTTTAAGAAATGTCAAGCCTTCGTCTTTCAACGAAGATACGCCGGTCCATAAGGTCCCATGCTGCCCAATCCGTTAAAAGTATCAAAAATGTTGCCTCTTGCGTGTTTGGCGGGTGCTTTCCATGATGCCGGTTTAAGCACGTCGCCGTTGGTGCGGTCAATGAAAGCATGAGCGGAATTGTCTCGCATGACACGAATATATCGACTGCCTTCGGTAGCCGTTATTGTGGGCACATCCAATGATGGAAAACTTGCGGCCATGTAGGCCCTGTTTTTATCGATGATGCCCTGCATCCATGATTTGAATTCGGGCGTTTCAAGAGTGACGTTAATCATATTGTGATGGTAGTTTATATTTCTTTTTAGAAATGTCAAGCCTTCCGAACAATTCGACATTGTTCTCGTAAACATCCACTAACAAGATAAGGTTGATGCGTCACAACATAAACACGTTTGAACTTTTTCGCGTCGGGATTTTCCTGCAATGCACATTCAAACTCCATTGCTTCTCCGGGTACCATCCAACGGTCAGGAAAAACAAAATAATGTGGTCCTGCACCAATCGGTTGACGTTTCAACACTCTTTCAATCAATCCCATTCCTGCGTCACGAATGTATTCCCACCGTTCATCCCGTGGACCGGGTGAATCAATACGACCACAAACAGCCATTAAGTAATCAAACGGCTGATTATATTCCGCTGGGCGAACATAATCCTTAAACATTTCGTCAATTTGATTAAACGGATTTGTAACAATGATTTTACCCATAATTTTATTTAATATCAATTTACCAAAAAAATTGTTTCTGTCAAGCCCCGTAAATCCTTGACCAACATTCTGGTCCGATACCACGGCGAATTGATTCCGGGACTGTTAGAGTGCGGCCACAGCAGCCACATTTCCCTTCATGGTGAATCGTTCCATTTTTTAACGTCATTCCGTTAAATACACCTTGCATAACCCACTTAAAGATAATGACATCGGAGGAATTTTCATTTCGTTTGCTTTTGGATGTCAGGCGGAAGAAACCGGTGGCCTTGTCAACCATTCCGATATACGCGTAACTATTTTCGTTGTCAGGACCGGCCAACAAAAAGACACCATAAGAAGGATTATGAAACCGTTCGGTTTTCTTGAAGCGGCGAATTTTATACGTTCGCCACGCGTGAGTCACGTCTGATTCAACAGTGAAAGTTGCGTTACCACCGAAGAAGAAATTTTTGTTTAATTCAATTGTGTTTGTCATATTGTGATGACATGATACAATTGTTTTAACAAATGTCAAGCTTTGTTAGGGGTATTTAATCGTTGTCGGTAACATCAAATGGTTAAGATAGTTACATTCAACATCATGGGAAATCATCCGGCGACATGACATTATTGTTGGAAAATCAAAACGATAAGCTGCCCAATTACGACTGCGGAAAATTTCACAATTTTTCTTTTCTTCGTGAAAAGCTTTGTCAGCAGCTTCGGGTGTATGATACCATTCAACCCCGTTACCGTCCCTGCTTTCCCATGCTACAACGTAAACTTTTTTCATATTGTAAAATCAGTTTACATTTGTTTTGAGAAATGTCAAGCTTCACTCATCACGGCCAAAATCCCTTGTCAAATTTTCTTCCACGGAAGAAACAATAAAATCTGTTAATTCTTTTTCCGTAGTAGGTTCATCGTAACCACTGATTCCAACTTGACGTTGAATGCGTTCAATCAATTTGTCAGGAATTTCAATTTTCATAACGTTAATTGTTATTAGAAACGTTGACCAATTAAACCTTGTGCTTCAACGGGTTTAACAGCACGAATTTCGGAATAACCAACCTTGTGGTCCATTAGCATAGTATTCACAAGCCGGTCATTGTTAGCAGGAGTAGCAATCAGTTGCTCGTGTTTTACATTGTTGCGATACCACACAACAATACACATTTTCGTTATCGGAAGCTTAAAGTGTGTTTTCATATTGTGATTGAAGTTTATACAATGTTTATAAAATGTCAAGCCACTTTCACGGCATTGGCTTTGATTTCAGCAACATAAACGTCGCCCATTTCACCATTGGGACAAATGGGAGTGACAACATTACAAAACCACCGTGCATAAGGTTTGTTATCGTCTGCCTGCCATTTTTTCAGAACATTCCACGTCCATGTTCCATCAAATGAACGCCATACTTCGTAAGGTTTGTCCTTTGGTCGCGTCTTACCACAAAGATTTTTCATAACAATAATTTACCAAAAAAGTTGAAACTGTCAAGCCTCTTTAACGCCAGTGAATATTGGTTTATTTCCCATGCCAAGGGTATGTGAAAAAACAGGTATATCGTCTCTATTATTTTTGCCAGAAAAAGGCATAGACCGTTCCGACCTGTAAAGAAATATACCAACACAGTTTGGTTCGGTTTCATTCTCAAATTCATAATGGTCTTTAATAGTATCCAGTATTGATTGAATCGTTTTGCCGGAAGAAATAAAATCATCAAAAATGATATATTTTTTCATTCCAACATGGCCTTCGAGACGGCCGCAACCGGCGTGAGAATCATCAGAAGGTTTTCTGCAAATGGTGACAAATTTTTCAAGTTGATGAGCAACTATCGGAGCCATAAGAGCACCCGACATTCCCCGAAAAACAATAGTATCAAATTCAATTTTAGACAATTCAATTAATTTGATTACTCCGTCAATTGTCGCGTGAGACTTTTTCGGGTCCAATGCGACATCCAGATAACTTGTTGAAATGTTGCTCATATTGTGATACCACTTTATCAATTTCTTTTAGAAAGTCAAGCGTTGCGGTGGCGCTTGACATTTCTTAAAACAATGGTAAAATGTTTTCAGAAATTGGGAATGGGTTGGCGGCGACACCGAAAGCCAGACTAGCGAAGAAAGCGAAGGGTAGGGGACCGGAGCCTGCGATGATTCCTTTAACGTTAATGGTCACGCTTGACAATAATTGAATTTTATGTTAAATTCGTGGTAAGCGTAAAGTAGTGTGCTCAAAAATAGGTGATATTATGCGATATGATGATTGACTATATTTTGACAGAATGAGAAAAATTCAGCATCGGACATAGTGTGTTTTGCTGTATTAACGGCTCTTGTCACCAATCTTAGATTTTCTAATATATTGGTGCCGCCCTTGCTTCGTGGTATAATGTGGTCAACCGAAATGTTTTCAATGGTTAATTTTTCTCCAGAAATTGGGCAGCGCAGTCCCTGTTTTTTTGCGAGGCTCCATAAGTCTAAAGCAGTTATCTTACCAATCTTACATAATCGGTTAGTATGTCTAGCCATTAGTTGAAATGTATGACATTTATATCTTTGATAACCCATCTTCTTTTGCCAATAGGGAGATTTACTGCGCCTCTCCATTTTCTTTTCTCTTGATATTACTGTAATTTTTTCATAGTAGCGCTTCCATTTTTTTCTTAATTTTTCATAACGAATAGGGTCATTCCTAATTCTTTTTATTTTTCGTTTATATGCTTCTTTACGCTTCTGTTTGTAGTGTTTATACCGTTTTGAGTCTTGTTTCAGTTTTTCTTTTAACTCTTTCCTCATACCCCATAAATATCTTTTGCGGCACCAAAACGCAGAAAAATAGCGCGGGGGGTCCTTAATTTTATTTTCCGCTGGGGGTACTATCCCGCCCACTATAGGGTTAATGGAGTTAAAAATTCCACCAAAGCCAAGCATGAATTCTTGGATTACAAGCTAGTGTAAGTCTTCTTGGAAACCAATACTTCAATACTACTCTGAATGGTCTTGTAGGTTTCTTTAATACCATTTTCACAAAATTAAAGTGTTTCAAGATAAAGCCATTCACGGTCTTTCTTTGTCCAATAGTAACGACTGTAATTCAACCCAGTTTTAAGTTCCACCAAAACAGTATCATAAATAACACCAATACCGAATAGTTTATCGATATCGTCACGATTGACCAAAAGACAATTCTGGCGAGCTTCGGTTCGGACTTCAAGTTCCGTAAACCATTTCTGGGCTCGTTCCAATGCCATATTGTTCATAATGGCTTAAATATACGAAACTTTTAGAAAATGTCAAGCGGCGATTTGAGGAAAAATCTTTTGTTGACGTTTAAAGTATGTATCAGTATTCCTTGGTTTCAGAACATCACAACAAACTTTTCGTATTTCACCATTCGGGCAAAGAACAAAAGATGTCCAATATAATCCATTCCAAAATCGACTGGGAGCGGCTTCGGGGTCTTTATATTTCCTTACTTCTGTTCCCACCAGTAAACCGGGGTTCTCATTACTAGAAATCTCAGCAATGACAAAATAACTGTGAGAAGCTACTACTGATGCAGCTTGGGTATGGCGGTCAATGTGAGATTTGATAGACTTGGGCATAATCGTTTGGTCCTTTTAGACGAATAATTTTTGCAGTTATTTTGTCAATTGAGTCATCAAGTTTAAGAACATCATCTGCGGTGAAATATATTGCAAAATCTGTACTTTGAAAATGAAAACCAAGAGGATATTTTTCAGGCAATACCGTTAACTGACCAACCCATGAATCACTTTGCGTTCCAAATCCATCCCGAACAATAACAATGGTTTTACCATTGAGTAAATTCAACTCATGTTCCATTAATTCTACATTCACAATATCAATTTACCATAGATTTTTTAAATGTCAAGCATCCAAACGCTTGACATTTTATAGAATCGTGATAACGTAACGCCATGATTAAAAATCGTTTTGAAGTTGGTGAAGCAGTTATGGTTACTCCAAAAGCCGAAGATGATTGGCATGAGTTTTTGGGAACGGTGAAAATAATCCGTCACGATGGCCTTTTAATCACAGTTGAGGACCAAAAGGGAGATTGTTTTGATTGTGACCCTGACCAAGTTAATTTATTGGAATAAATAATGAAATCAGATTCAGAAGAAATTGACATAGAAGAGGAACGACTTCCTGATTCTGTAGAAGTATTAGAAGAACTTAACAAATTACCTGCTTATCGAGAATTCCTTCGTGAACGCAATGATGAATCATTAACATACGGTGATACATAAAATATGGAACCTTATACCGTTGTTTTAGCTGGATTTGGTATTGTAGTCATAATTCTTATTCTTCGTCAAAAGGCTTGACTTTTTCTAATTCCACAGTAAGATATAAAATATGACACCGTTACCATTGAATCCAAAAGTGCTAATTCTTATTGACCCTAAAACGGGTGAACGGTTAGCAACCGCATCAAATATTGACCCGAAACTTTTCGTGAATATTACAGATAACCCAGATTATTTCAAGGAACAAGCTAAAGGGTTGCCATTCAACGAACTTCAGCCTAATTAAGTCATCAATAAGCGCTTGACTTTTTTTCATATCCTTCTATAGTTATGGATGATATGAAAAAAGTGAAATTTTTAAAGTTGACCACGGTTGACTATGATGAAGGTAACGATATGCCGGGTGAAAAAACCTTTTACCCGAATGATACCATTGACGTTTATTCCATAGAAGAAACTCAGGGACGAAGTTTCGTTGACATTTGGCTGGAAAACGATTCTGTTTTATTGGATGTTCCAAAAACTTCATTTGAAGTGATTCAAAACATTTGACAATTTTATAAAAACGTGTAAAATATCATTCAACATGAAACATTTATCAAAATTTTTAGGAACTCTTCTATCATTAGTAATAGTTCTAACTTCAACCACTGAAAGTGCTACTCTTACCGTAGGATGGAACAAAAGTGTAAATCCAGCTGTAGCTGGTTATAAAGTTTATTACGGTACTATTTTAGGAATTTATACAAGTGTTATCACTAATAGTAACGCAAGTATAACAAACCAAACAATTTCTAATTTATTACCAAAAACAGTTTATTATTTTGTAATCAGTTCTTATGATATAAATAAACTTGAAGGTTCATTTTCACCAACAATACATTATTCAACAGATTTTCAATTGTTATCTACACCAAATCTTCGAGTTAATATAACAACAAATTTAGTAGGCTACTGGCAAACTAATTATAGTCCTGTTTTACATAGAACTAATATATTTTACATACCAGTAGGATATACATGGACAAATTATCCAATAACTAATTTAACTATTTCATTACCGTGGATACCAACAAATGCAACATCGTGGACATTGTGGGCTTCAACCAATCTTGGTAATCCATTATGGTCTATTTATGCAAGTAATCATAATAATACTCCACTTGCAAGTGTAAACGCACCTATTGGACCCGGTTATCCCCCTATTGAATTTTTCAGATTTTCATATAGAACCAACTAACGCTTGACAATTCTATAAAAAGATATAAAATATCATCATTATGGCAAGAAAAGAAAAAGGTTACTCACACAAAAAGGCCGATGTTCGCAAGGCTCGGAAACGGGAAGAAGCCGAAACTCGGCAACTCAAATATAACAGACTATCACGAGCAGACAAAATTACTCTTGTTACCAACCGTGGTGGAAGTCAACGAGAACTTGCTCGGCTTATACAATTGAAGGAAAAGCAACCTGCTCAAGCACCAGTAGCAACGGTGACTGAAAAAGAAACGTCACCAAGGCGGACATCAAAGTCCGAAGTGGTAAGAGCTGCTAAAACAAAGCGGCCAAGCAGGTCATAAGATTTTAAACGGGGTAACCGAACAGTATAAAGTTTGAGTGGCGGCGAAGGCCCATAAGCTTCGTGTAGTAGGAACCCCGTCAATTTAATGGCCAGAGCCGTAAAAGGCGGATGCTGACTAAATCGTAGGGAGTGCTTGGATTTGACTACGATTGACCAAGAGGCGTTGGTAACTGGAGAAGACCCAGACTGGCCACCAATTTATGGGTAAAAGTTACAGACATGACAGTAAGAATGAACGTTGGCGCAAAGCCAAACAGCAAAAGTCTCGTAAATCAAACAAATTGAAACTTCAACCTTTTGTTGATGATGACCCCCGACAGTATCCTAATTTTGAAGGTGGTTCGTAGAAAGGCTTGACTTCTATAAAATCTTTGATAAATTACCGCCATGATAAACACCTTTGAAGTCACTCTAAAAGTTATAGTTCATTCCGATGAAAAAAGCGGATTTCTGGACGAAAATTCAATTAAAGGATTGATCAATCAAGGAATGGAAACCATAGCTGAGAGATTTGATGGTCTGACTATCGTTGGTGATAAAAATGAGACTTCACCTAATTCTATCAATGTTCAAGTAACCAGCCTCAAAGTTGGTGGAAAAAAACGAAATCCTGATACTTTTGGAACCGATGATATTCCTTGGGGCCGGGACTAAGGCTTGACTTCTATAAAAAGTGTGGTATAAGAATACCATGAACATTCTAAAATTAGTTGGATTTGTATTTCTTTGTATTACATTTCCATTATGGGTTGGGCCGTTAGTTGTTGTAATTCTTGTGGCTACCATAATTGATGGTATTACTTTTGAACACTAAAATAGAGTTGTATGACCAACTTGGAATCTTTTGGCTCTATTCGTCATTACAAACTTTTAATCCTTAGAGTCAAGGATGATAAGATTTTGTGGCGAAAAGTTTCCAACATTCTCAATAATCTTCGCCGTGACCTTCGCCCTTGGCAAGTAGTTGACCGAACAAATCAATTACGAGAAGGTGAAAAATACGCAATTCAGGCTCTTCGAGACACAAAACTTCCCCGCGATGTGAAAATCTACATGATTACGGGAATGATGTCTGAATTCGGTTTTACCTTTGAGAACGCTTGACTTTCTACAAAATTTTAGTAAATTACCGTTATGAGTTTAAAACAAACAATTGATAAAGCCATTAAACAAATTGTGGCCGATGCTGAAACTCACGGTAAACTTTCTTATGGTGATGGAATTAAATGGCGTGAAGAATTGACATTACTGGAAAATCGACTGGCAACTTTAGATATGGCAAACCGTCCCGGTCTAAACCCCGGACGCCATATCAAATTCCAAGTTGCAGATGGTTACGCAAATTGTATCGTCACAAAAGTTCTAAAAAACATTGTTCACGTTGTTCATGTTCCCATTCTTGACGGTTATCACTTCAACGGAATATATCAAGACGAAAGAGGGCACCTTTGCCTTCCCCGTCCTGTTGCTCAACGGTCAATAGATTGGGACGAAAAAATGGAAATTCTTTTCAAAAAGAAAGATACCACAGTATGATTAAATTAAATCCAAAAATACTGAAAAGAATATGGGTTAAATTTCGTCTTAATTTAATCAACACTTGTAAAGCACCCAAACCTTATCAAGTTTCCAGTTTCTTCTACAAAGCATTAAGAGAAGGTTTTATCCAATAAAGCTTGACAAAATCTAAACATCCGATATAATTATTATCATGAACAGATTGGAAATTTTGGTTCTGAATAAATCAGCAGAAGTTTACACTCGTTATTGCTCAATTGATGATACTATATCATTTCTCCGCAGAGTTAGAATTCATAATTTCAGTATTGTTGCTCATAAAGGAAGAAAAGCAATTTTCATCGAACGGATTGACCCATCAACTTTGGTTAAAGAATTAACCGATTTCCAAAATCAGTGAGTAATCGAACACTCAAAGAGGAATTACACAAAAAAGACCCCCGTTGTCATTGGTGCAGAAGAGTCACAAAACTTATATGTGAACCTACAATAAAGGGGCAGCCTGACCCACTCATGGCAACAATTGACCATGTGGTTTCCCGTTATAATGTCCATCGATGGGTAAAGAAAAAAAAGAGAAGTCAAAAACGCAAAGTGTTGGCATGTTTTGAGTGTAATCATAACAGGTCTGTAAGAGAAACCCTTTCTTTATCTCGTGCTGAAATCTTAAAACGAAGTCAGGGATTTTCCTTATCTCCCCGTGGTAAACCGAAGATTATTAAACCATTATCCACCGTTCGTGAAGTGCTTGCCAAACTAAAACCTTCTGATAATATAAAAACTGTATATGGATGAAAAAGAATTTTCCGAATTCTTAAGCAAAATTTTCAAACTTAAACCAGACCAACTGGAACAAATGTTTGTTTGTCTTGCTGATAATTTTCGTTGCAATAGGGGCAAAGATATAAATTACCCAGCTCTTGCGTGGCGTTGCAAACAAGCATATCAGATTATCCAGCACCGCACTCCACCAAAGTCAAGAAGCAACGCTTGACATTTCTTAAAACAATGGTAATATTTCCCCATAGTAAAGATGTGGCTGAAAAACGCCGGAGAGTGGGGGACCGGAGGATCTTTAAATTACTTTATCGTTATAAAATTATCAACGCTTGACAAATCCAATTTCTTTGATAAATTATCCGCATGTCAGGTAAAATTATTTATCATTTTGATGAAAATGATAATGTAACTTCCTCAATTTATGACGGTGAATTGAAGGATGGAGATTATGGCATCTGGACTAAATTTAATGGCATGTATGTTACTTCAAAGGAATTTCTACTTAACTGGAGAATAAAATGTGAACTGGAAGATTATCAAGTCACTCGGTCACAAATTCTTGTAGAATTCAAACGTAAGCGAACTTTGGTTGCAAAACTCAATAGTCAACTTTCCAGCGCTTGACTTCTATAAAAATTCTGTTAAGTTATCATCCACAATGATTGAATCAATGAAATCATTTATGGAGTCAGTATTAAACCGCAACGGTTTCAATGCAGACAAAGATACACTGAAATTCGGCGAACGCAATCTAAAACTGGATGACGTTATCACTCTTTCACTTCCGGCAGGTCATAGTTGTCCCTTTGCAAAAGATTGCCGGAGTTGCGCCATTCATAATCCCCGAAAACGTCACGATGTTGGCGACAGACGCAAATACATTATTCAAGACGGTCCGGAAACGAAATACCGTTGTTTCACCGCCATCGATGAAGTGTTGCGGCCTAACGTCAGACTTGCACGGTGGCATAACTTCTTTTTACTTTTGGCTGCGTGCCGAAAAAGTAAGTCCGCAGTGGTTAGATTAATAGAAGCATCGTTACCACCGGCAAAATGGGGCAGACCAACCCGCGCACACGTTGCGGGAGATTTTTTCAATCAAACTTATTTTGATGCATGGATGGAAATTGCAAGACGCCATCCAAATCGTTTATTCTACGCTTACACAAAGGCGTTGCCATTTTGGATTAAACGACTCAAAACCATACCGAAAAATTTCAAATTAACAGCTTCTTATGGTGGCACGCATGATGATTTAATCAAAAAATATAAGCTTCGCTATTCGGTAGTCGTTTCTTCATTAGAAGAAGCAAAAAAACTTCGTTTACCAATAGACCATGACGATAGCCACGCTTACGGTAACGGTGGCAACTTCGCACTGTTACTTCACGGAACACAGCCGGAAGGCAGTTTCTTTGCCAAAGCGTGGAAAAAACTTATAGATATAGGCATGGGCGGTTATGGTAAACAGAAAATTATTCGAATGGGGTCCAAAACTGTAAGTGTCAAGACTGGCTACTTTTCGTAAGTGCTCGGGGAGTACTACTCCCCACCGTATAAGGCTTGACATTTATAAAAATTTTGTTAAAATAAATTTATGATGAATTACACATACCGTTATGAAATTCAGGGTGGTGGCAGCGCTCACTATGTTAAACTGGTTTTTGACCGTGTTCTTTCCGGCAACAGTGTTTACCGAAGTGGAATTCTTCGGGAAAAAGCATCTCCAAAAGTCTGTGAGTTAATGGATGCTATTGCGGACACTCCAAATGTTATAAAAACGCGTGATAATGATTTTACCGGGCCTTCGGAATTAATTCACGTATCGGGTTGTGAAATTTTAGTTGCCGTTGCGCCATTCATTGGAGGCGTCAATATTCCCGAAGTCGCCAATCAGATTATCAAGAAAGTCCAGCGCCGTTTTGCCAAGGGTGAAAATCGTAAACGCATTCTTTACAAAGATTTGGAAGCAAAACAGAAGGCTCTTAATCTCAAGACTTGGGGAGACTAAGGGGTGGTAGTACTACCCTCTACCATATAAAGGCTTGACTTTTGTAAAAATTTCGGTAAAATAACAAAAATATGAAAATTCCAGATAACTATCGAAAACTTAAATCGGATGAAATAATTCGTGAAGGTGACATTTATCAAAACATAATCAATCCTTCAATAATCGCGAAGACTCATAACTCCATTGGAAAACCAGTCCGCCATTATACTAATTATATTTTCTTCCGCAGACGCCATACGAAGCAATCAGTTTCAAGAGCAGTAATCACTACCAAACCCGATGCAACAAAAAAACCAATTGTAATTGTATCATTTCGTTATCCTCACCGTGGAGATTGGGACAAGTTCCGTATTGTTCAAGTTATTTCATTGAATGAAAAATATCTGGTTGGATTGGAGCGGACTGAAGAAGATAACGGTAAGTATAGTTATCAATTCAAGAAATTCCTACGCAATCGCATCTCCAGTTCAGGAGCAATTCAACTTGAATCTTACAACCCACCAGCCTAAAACAAAATTAATGTGGGGCACCCGTAGTATAGGGTGGTAGCCCCACGGGGATTTGAACCCACGTTCTCAAGCTTGAAGGGCTTGCGACCTATCCAATTAGTCTATATAGGGCCATTGTGGAGCGAACTAAAGGAATCGAACCTTTCCCTGCAAGCTGGAAGCCTGCCGTGCTCCAGAACACCAAGTCCGCACATGAATAAGTAGTCCCCGGAAGATGAAAACTACAAAAATTTTAATGAGTTACAGCTCGTCAATTTCTTCTCGAATTTCTTCGCTATCCTTTTGAAGACGTTTCAATCGTTGACTCGTATAAGTCTCTTCTTCATCGGTGCACAACCCACCAAGAGTTACTGCATCTTTCGCAACTTCAATGGGCGCTGTTACCACATCGAAGCCGGTTTTTAATAATTTTCCGAATAATCCCATAAAAAGGGCGCCGGTGATAGGGAGCGCAAATAACTAACACCGACTGCTGCTTCTACCTATCACCGACAAAATTGGTTGCGGGGGCTGGATTTGAACCAGCGACCTTCACGTTATGAGCGTGACGAGCTACCGAGCTGCTCCACCCCGCTATTCAAATGCGTTCCGGAAGGATTCGCTTGTTACCTTCGACTATTCTTACCTTTCAGTTATTCAGTCAGTTGGAACCCGTCGATTCCTAAACCACGCCGTTATGGCTTATTAGCGTGATTACAAAGGATTTTTCAGTTGGCCTACTTAGTCATCCTTTACCTTACTTACTCCGGCTACTTTCGTATCCATAAAGATTCTTCACCTTCATGTTACTTTACTGCTAACGGTAGCAGTTACTCAGTCACGGAACACAAAATTATTCAAAGAACGTCTTTTATTGATGGAGAGTTTTAGAGGAAACAATATCGTCTTGCATTACCCTCGCAGCAGCTTACTGTTTTCACCAACAAAAAATTATCTTATCACAACTTAATAGATTATCAAGCTTTGTTGGTGGTTCACGGTAGCAGGTAGGAATCTTTAAGGGTTTGAGCCAACCTAAATGTCCTTATTCAGGAACCTATATGCCAACAAAAAATTCATGGGCTGGATGATTGGTTATGAAAGTTGCCGCTTTCAGCCAATCGGCAATACAGCCTCTACAATTTCATCTGGTCATCCTCAGAAACTTAGACCGGCATGGACCAAGTTTCTTACTTAGCCGACTCCAGACGGCCCCTTTCGGAGCATTCATTTCTTTCCACATTACCATCAGCATTACGCCGATACGTTGTAGTCTCAACCTTCGGGTCGCTTAGCGGCCACGAGTAATCTTCTTACTCTCTTTTCCTAACAATTGGGTTTCAACTGTCTCCGGTGTTTCGGTATTTGTTCCCGGCGCTTTTATTTAAGCTAAGAACGCTTTACTGTCACGTTCTAGTCATCTCCCAGCTTTGGCTAATTCCAATGGGAACATCGCTCACCGGCGACTTTTACCACTGGACAACGAATAAATAGTATCAAAGAACCAAAAAATGTCAAGCCTCTGATTTTCCTAATTCCCTCAATCTCTGGTCACCAGAACCTACAATTTTACCTTCACGCGTTCTGGTTCGATTATCACCCTTATCATGTCTAGCAACAAGCTTTCCACTACCATCACGAAGCCAATTGCCATCTTGGCGACCAATGATTTTACCTTCGCGGTTTCTTATGAAATTATCTGGCATAACTAATCTTCAATCTTTAGTATCGGCAAAAAATTGTGAAAGTCCGGTCTTTCAATAACCCTATCAGACAAGGGAATAAAATTTTACCTGTTTGTTACCACCGTGACACTGGTAATCAAATAACTTGTGTTTCTTCGGAATGGATTATACAAAAGTGTTTGATGATATTTCAAAGAAACCATGTTACCATTATCCACCGCAGACTCAAGAGCAGGGACCAATGACTGATTTAAGCAACTGAATTCCCAAACGTTAGCCGATGCTGACTTACCTTGAATAACACCGCCCAAAATCAATTCACCCTCATGCGATTTGACAAAGATGCCTTTGTTACTGAATTTTGAAATGGTGCCTGTTCTTGTTCCATCACTGACACTACAACCGCCGCTACCACCAACAACAATAGCAGCCAAAAGACCAAGGATTGCAACAACAATCATTAACTCAATCAACGTGAATGCTTTTTTCATAATGTTATGATTTTACACAGTTTTTATATTTTGTCAAGCGATGAAGTTATTATTTAATAATACCGTTCAGGATGAAGAGCAATCTCCGATGGCTTCCAAACAGCCTTTGAATAATTAGCGAAAGCTTCTCTCGAAGAAACTGGCTTACCGTCAATTTCCCAGTAACCAAATGACGGAAATACTACAAATATCTTTTCATGTTCAGGCACATTCTTCATAAAATCTTATATTGTTATCAGTTCCCTTAAAGGAGATACTGCGTTTGCTTTAATTCTTGCCCATAATTCGGGATATTGTAAAGCAAAAATTGTTTGTTGCAACTTCCAGATTGATTCATCTTGTTCATCAATTATTTGATGTGCTTCGTCTAGGGATTGTCTCAATCCATGACTTTTTTCCATTTCACAGAGCAACAAATCATTAGCTGTTTGTAAAATCATAAATTTTGGTACAGGAGCCGGGACTTGAACCCGGAACCATCTGCTTAGAAGGCAGATGCTCTATCCAGTTGAGCTACTCCTGCGTTCATCGGGAATGACATGATAAGGCCCTACCATAAAACTGTCAGGCCTTTCACCGCACTTTTGGCAATTCATGTGAATTGAATGTAAATCTGCCCACCAAGGCGGTAACATAATAAACCATTCATGTCCATTCTTACACTTCACTTTCATTTGTGGAATGTTCACAAATAAATACTACCATGAATTACTTTTTCGTCAAGCCTCTCGAAACTTTCATATATGGTTTATATGTTATAAGATACCATAATGATTTCCAAAGACCAAACTTTTTTTCGGGGTCAGGGTCAGGTGATTTTATCCATCCTTCCGCAGTGCAACGATTACAGATATAAGGTTGGTCTGCTCCATTCACTGGTCGACCACATATCAAACATTTCTTAAAATAATATTTGGCACCCATGCGAAATAAATACCTTATCAGATATTCATTCCTTTGGCAAATCTGAATAATCTTTCCGTAGGGATTAAATCAGCATCCGATAAGGTGCCGTCATTCAGAGCAGTAACAAAACGGTTTCTATCATTAAACCGTCTGCAAACATTTTCTTCAATCGTTCTCGCTGCGTATAAGAATCTTTGATAAACATCCGAAAGAGCATAAGCTCTATCAATTCGTCCGGCTGACTGGAGAACAGCAATTGCTGACCATGATGGATTGATGACCGATGAACGCGGGCGATTGCCCAAAATATCATGCAAATTAATACATTGGCCACCAGCAGCAAGATTTGCCACCATGAAATGTTTTTTGTCAGCTTGAAACTCGTCTATGTCTTGAAGCCGTTGCTTCATCGATTGTTCACCGTAAATTTTTCCGACCAAAGCAGGATTAAATTCTTTCCCAAGGCGTAAAACGATTGCTTCAATGGTATCAGTAAAATTAACAAAAATAACTGCTGAACGGCCTTCTGTATTATAGTCTGCCACCATTTCAACGATAGTAGGAACTTTTAACATTTCAGCTTTTCGTCTTGCCTTTATGATGGCAGCAAGAACATGGTCTTTGTAAGATTCACACCGTTTCTCCAGTAAATCTAATTCTGATTCCATTTCATCATAAACTTCCTGAATCTTATCGGATGCGGTGCCCATGTCATAAGCTTCAGCCACAACTTGTGTAGGCGGAAAAATATCCTTCATGTCCCTTCGAGTGAGACGCGACCCTACTTTTCTGAAATTATAAAGATGTTCACGAACAGCTTGAATTTTTGCCATTGATTCTGTATTTTCCGAATCAAAATATTGTCGTCCCCATTTACCAATCCACTGCGCACCAGCAGATTCAGCAAACTTCTTAAATTCCTTCATTTGACCATTGTGAAGGTTCATTGCAAAACCGAATGCTCTCATGTCCAGCGGAGACGTTGCTTGTGTCGCTGACATTAAGTGACATTTATATCCTTGCATCTTAATATTAAAAAGAATTCCAGCATTCAAAGAGTCAACGCCCTTCATCTTATGACTCTCATCCAATACAATTAGCCAGTCTTTTGGAATCTTGAACATTGCCCGAAGAAATTCAGGGACTTCAATATCCTTGCCAATGTTGTAGAGTTTCTTATACTTCTTTTGAGAAATTCTTTTGTAAAATGAAGTGTTACCACGGGCTAATTTCTCATAATTAATGATGAATTCAGGTTTTAGACCAAAGGATTCAAGCACTAACTTCCATGTAGGAATACCAAGTTTAGGACAGATAACTACGAACTTACATTTAAGATGACGAAGGATAGCACAAGCTGCATAAGTTTTACCTGTGCCAGTTGCGGAACCATCCCATGCAATACCGTTTTGCTCAAGAGAATTGACAAGAAATTCAGCATGTTTAAATTGCGGCTGTAATAAACCGGTTGTGTCAAAATTCATAACCGAATTATACCAAACAATTACGGAAAGTCAAGCGTCAATCATTAAATACCGTTGCCTTGAAAGAAGAATATACGGGATATTGGCGAATACTTTCCTCAGTAAGAACATATTCCCATGATGTAATATCACCCCCTTTATCCTTCACAACTTTTGATAATACGAAGGTAACGATTTCATCTGTAAACAATTTAACCGCAAATCCAACATCACAAGCATCGTTATAAATGCGCTGAAGATGGCGGTCATCCATATCTGATGCTTCACTTGTGAAGGTAAAAGTATGCTTATCATAAGTGAATCTATCACTCGGAAACGCAATTAAATTAAATTTCATAGTTGGTCAATAGTGTTTTCTGCACATTCCTTGACACTTGGAATGTCATTTCGATACGGAGAACAGTCAACATACTCTCCATCTGCATCTGCAATGGAAGCATAGTAACCTTCACTATGATCACAGATATAAATGGTGTAGCCCTTGTATTGGTAAGCTGTGATAACATTACTCTTTTTCTTTTTCCGTTTCATGTGGGTATTTTATCAAACATTTAAGAAATGTCAAGCGTTAGGACAAAATCGTTTTAATGATGACGAAGACCAGACGACACCAATAATAACCCCTATAACAAAATTTCTGCCATAATGTCAGCTTTACACCCGTTATGGCTTTTAAATAAGCAGGCAGGAAGAAAAGGAAATACATCACTATTAATGAAAATAATAGTACACTGAAAACGATTACAAGTATTCCTAACAAATTCATCATGGTAATATTCTACCAAACATTTGAAAAATGTCAAGCCCTGAAAAGGAAACAGGGCTCGTATCATTGACTACACGAGCCCCGTTTTGTATTGTATTTCAACAGCTTAACCAACAGCCGGCTGAATCGCCGGAGCGGTTTCAGCTGCCGGAGAGGAAACTGGTTCACTCACTGCGGGTGCTGACTGAGCAGGCGGGGGAGCAGTGGTAGAAGCAGCTTCGGCGGGTGCTGCCGTTGTGGGTGCGGCCGGTGCAACTGCTACAGACGCCGGAGCGGCTGCGACAGGGGTAGAAACGGGAGCCACCTTGGTTTTCTTCACCTTGGCGGTTGCCAAAGTCATGGTGCTTTTGTCGTAGTTTTCCTTCAATACGAAAACAGACTTCGGGCGGCCAACCGCACCGTGAGCTTGTTTCTTCGACTGGAGCTCCAGAATTGTTCCATCCTTCACGCCGGCATCCACCTTGTTTCGGAGTGACAATTCGCACTGATGCTCATTGCGACTGAACAAAGTAGCCATCGTGAATGGCCGTTTGGGCCAGTTGGTTTTCTTCGGGGGTGCTCCAATATGGCCCCATTCACCCTTTTGACTCTTGCCCTTGCGAGCGTTCTTTGCGTTTTTACTCATATTTACTTATGGTTTTTGATTTGTTTTTGTTTTATGTTTGTTTCGATTGTGAAAACATTTTACATCATTTCTATAAGAAGTCAAGCCCTGTAAAAACTTCTTTGGAGAATATCAATATTGAAAACTTTAACGATATTTGAGAAATTCAATTAACGCTTGACTTTTTATAGAATGCTGATAAACTAGCTTTATGAATAAAACACCATTAAAATTTCCAAGTGGAGTTTTCACCCACACGGAATTAGCGAAGTTCAATAATCAAACCAACCAGCAAGTCTGGATACGGTATCAAGAAGCCATCAAAAGTGGCGTAATCGTGACTGCCGGAAACCGGCCATCTGCCGGAAAAGGAAAACCGTCAAAATTGTGGAAATTGGCAGACGGTCAACCTGTTCCTATCGTCACCCCTTCACCAGCACCTGTAACACCAACACCAGCCGTTATTCCGCCAACTGTTCCAACTGAACCCGTAATTGTTCCCGCAGCTGAATCACCAAAATTACTATCCGAGTCAACCGAAACTGCCAAGGTGGAAGCGAAACCTGACACAACGCCAACCGTTGAAATTCCTTTGGTAGTGGAAGTTTTGAAGGTTGAACCAACCGGTATCACTCCGTCAGTGAAAGTCAAAATTGACCCTGTGGTAGAAGTCAAAAAGATTGTCGAAGATGCCCGCACCTTGAAAGAAACGTGTCCTATTTGTAATCATCCATTGCTTGCCATAAACGATGCAACCGGCATCATGGTTTGGTGTCCTCAACCATCCGAAATTTGCCCGTCAGCAGAAAATCCGTTTGGTCACGGTAAAACTGAGCAGGAAGCTTATTTCAAGCTTATCGAAAGGTGGACTCGTAAATCATCCATTGTATCGGTAGGTAGTAACAGACTCCAATCCTAATTGACAACGCTTGACTCTTTTCATATCTTTGATAAATTACCATTTATATGGCACTAACATATCAAGAACTGTTGGAAAAACTTTACGAAATGTCACCGTTGGAATTGAAGCAACCCGTTCAGCTTCGTGACTACGGGAACGAAGAAACTCACGAAGCTATAGACTTCATTCCCCTTGCTATTGGTAGCAAACCCCAAATTTTCCAAATTGGATTTCACGAAAGAGAATAGCATGAATTCTTTGCTCGATTATAACCGGGCTGACTCTTCTCTGATGGACCGATGCTTTCGCAATCTCGTTGACAAGATGTTTGAGATTGAAGCACAAAAAGCCAATGAAACAATCGGTGAAACTGCTGACCAAAAATATCAGCGTCATGTGGATGCTGATAGTGGATATAAATGCATCCATCTTGGAATAAACGATTTCATTCAACAACTCCAATTTGTTGTCAAAGAGTTACATTTGACATCTACACAAATATCCAAAATAAAATTTCTCGATGTTGGTTGTGGCGTTGGGCAAAAAGTGTTTTTAGCCAGTTGTTTTGGATTTGACGCTTTCGGTTTGGAATTGAGGAAAGAACTGATTGAAGCTGGACGAGGGTTGTTTAGTAAGCTAAATGCAGACTATATTTTTCGTCAATATGGTTCTTGCCGTTGTGACCGTGATTTTTTCATTCAAGGAAACGCACTAACTTATACAGGATATAATCAATTTGACATTCTTTATTTCTATTGTCCTCTTCACAAGAACGAGCTGGAAATAGAATTAGAAAAGAAACTCGCTCAAGATGCTAAACCCGGCACTATTATTTTGGCAAATTTACCAAAATATTTTTACCATTATGATGAACCTTGCAAAGCTCCCGAAGGATGGCAACGACTCATCGATTCCACTGGCGGGCTTGTCTATCAAAAGATTTAGCTTGACTTTTATAAAAACTTTGTTAGACTATTACCGTTGTGGAGATAAACCTCCAGAGAGTAGGGGACCGGAGCCTGCGATGATTCCTTTATCGATAATTATTATAAACGCACGTGAACGGCGCCGACTTTACTATCGTCAGCGCCGTTACTTTTTACCAGAGTTTGGCTTTCCACGGAGCCAATACCGTCTAACTTACCCATCCCCCATGTCAGCTTTTTGGTAGTTTGCTAACGAACCCCCGACTGGCCGGTCACCGAAACGTTACCACCATTTTAGAAAAAGTCAAGCGCTGAAGAAAGGAAGATTGTAACTTGCAGACCTTTGCCATGTAATGTTTCCCCCTGTGTCAACCACTCGTAATTCAGGCTTCACTCCGTTTATTGAACCATTGATAAATGTATGAAGTGCGCCTGACGCAATCTCCTGAACAAGAACATAGTTGCCTACTTCATAACGTTTACCGCTAAAAGCATCCTTCTCTATTTTTGAAGGAACCACTTTAACAACGATTGCGGGTATTTTTTCCATATTGTTTGTTATACTAAATAGTTAAAAAAGCCAATTAAAAAGAGACAACAGAATAAATGATAGAATACCGGCTAATCCACCAATGAACAAACCTTTCTTTACATTATGTTGTAAAATTCCGTAAATGACAAAGTTTCCACAAAATACACCGAGGGCTAATCCTAATGGTAGTATAATCATATTTTTAATTTACCAAAATTTTTATAAAAGTCAAGCCCCAAGGTTTCCCCTAGGGCTTGGCTATGACCGGTCTTGAATTATTCCATAGAACCAGAATGCGCTGCTTCGGGGCCCGGAATTGCCGGAGCCGTAATTATTTCATCATGTAAAACCACAGCAGGTTGAGCTTCGGCTACGACGACTTCCGTTTGTGTTACCGGCGTCACTTCAGCAGTGGTATCAATTACCAAGCCGGCATAATCATCACAAATTTTGTGAAGTCTGCCAGTGCGAGCAGGTAGTGTCCACAAACCACTTGCCTTTGACTCAGCACGGGGCTTGAGATTTTCCGTCACTGAATTGAACAACGCCCACAAATTTTTCTTGCCGAATTCAGGATGGCGGGGATTCTTGAATTCCTTGTAAATATCCCCAAATTTCTGCCACGGAAAAACATCGCCAGCAATTTCTGCTAACAGCCAAGCAGCATCCTTGTCACTCAGCGCTGTAGCCTTGTAAGTGTCAATCCGTTTGCCTTGGTCATTGTATCGCTTTGAGAGCTGGCCAATAGCAGTGTCAACCATCCGCGGAATATCCTCTTCGATATTCTTGGTTGACTTGCGGTGAAAAACGATTTCAGAGCTGAAAGCCAAGTTATCACACACAAAGACACTTGAGCCAACAGCCAAGCCCCGTGAAAGTGATTTATCAATGGACCCGCGAATTCCAATTACATAAGCGTAGTCAACGCTATCTTGACCATTGGCAATCTGAAGTAACCCGAACATTCGAGCGTTACCTTCAGTTACTCCGTAAGCTTCAACGACAATTTTCATGCCAGAAGCGGCTAATGAACGTTCAACTTCTTGCACCAATCGAATATGTGGGATTGGATGCCATGTTTCCGTTGCCTGTGGGCAAGGAATGAGTGATAGAGTTTGGCGGTCAATTGCTCGAGCGCCACAATGAAGAACTAAGTTTGTTTTATTCATAACGGTTTTAATTTATCAGAATTTTTATAGAAGTCAAGCCTCACTTGTTAAGTTCTTTCCTCAACTCCTGTTCAACCTTTTTAACAAGGTCCGCTCGTATGCCACCGTCAAAAGGGTCATTCCAACTTTTACCGCATTGCTCCACTAACTGGAATTCACTTATGTAAATTGACATCTGGTTTTTCAATTTGTGAACATTTGCACCAGTTGCCTTTAATTGGCAATCTGCCCAAAGTTTATGGTCAAAGATTGGCGGTTCCATTGAAGAAATTAATATTCGTAAGCAAAATTTCTCTGAATCCACTGCTTACCATCTTCAATCCAAATTTCCTTATATCCTCTGCCCAGAACTTCAACAGTTGCATGGTCGCCCTCTTTTAAGAGAAGAAAAAGAGCATTGTAACTTTTACCCTCTTTATTTTCCAATTCAGGTAAATCAGTGTATTTGTGGTTAGCATCCAAATGGTATGCAGAAACGATTTTCATAAATCAATCCCACCAAAGTCGATATGTCAACGGTATATCGCCACGAAATGTATATTCATCAGCATTGTATTTCCCTGCTAGTGTTTCCATAAATGAGACAAAATCCTTTGTGGTAATATTACCTGAATAATCTTTGACATATATTACTCTGCTTCCTTCATTTCCCACTAGAATTGTAGGTGAGTGAAAGCGCTGACATATTTCATTCACAATATCAGCAATGTTTTCCGGTATATTGTTGTATATCCCCAAATTTAGAATACACTTGATTTCCGCAGGCGGTAATTCAATCAAATAATTCAGTTCATCATCCAACGTTTTTAAGAACTTTTCAGAGTGTTTTGCCATAAGTTCAATATATCAAAACTTTATAAAAAGTCAAGCGCTGACATGAAAACACAGTTGAAGGCTTGACAAATATAAAAACTATGATATAATAAAATCACACCGAAGATCCCCTAATTCCTGAATTGTATAGTAATTTATGGCGCATACCACAATGTTATCAATTTGAGCGTAAACATTAATTGCGCTCTATTTATTGGTATGAAAGAAACTTATATTGAAAAATTAAAAAGAGAAAATCCAGAAAAATACAATCAATACCGCCAAAAATGGAAAGTAAATTATTGGAAAAATAAGACAAATCCTCAAAGAAGAAACGGTGTAAATGAAAGTAGAAAGCGTTATTATTGGCGACATGCCTGTTTAAGAATAGCTTATTCTATAAAGAGAAAAGATAGAACATCAATTATTACAGGATGGGATATATGGAAATTAGCTAAACAACAAAAACTTATATGCGCATTAACAGGTCGTAAATTGAGTGGTGGTAACGTTTCTCCTGACCATATTATTCCTTTGCGTAATGGTGGAACCAGTGATATTTCTAACATAAGATTGACCATAAAAGAAGCCAATATTGCTAAACACTATATGTCACATCCTGATTTTATAAATCTTTGTGTGGATATTGTAAAACATAACAGTAACGCTTGACTTTCTATAAACATTTGATAACATATCTATGTGAGGCGACCTACGGGCTCCGGAAGGTAGATACTACAATTCTTCAAATTTCTTCGCCATATTGGCATCCATATCTCACAATACCATGCGCCGTGGCGTTTATACAAACATTTCAAAATCATTTCTTATTATTATCGTTAAAGATGAAACTGGCTGCGTTTTGCGCAGCGTTAACGATAAACTTCGCCAAACCCATCCTTTTCTATTATTTATAGAATCCTAAAAAGCGCTGTTCTCTGAAAAAATATTTTTAAGAGCTAAATCCTAATTTTTTTAGAATTAAGCGCTTTCTGAATATAAAATTTAAAAGCGCACAACGCAAAATAAAATAATTTTTTGGGCGATCATGATAGTACTTAGAAGTACTTCTGTACCTAGTTAAATTATTAAAAGTACTTATAATTAATATTAAGTACAATTTTAAAAAGTACCTAGAAAGCCCTGTATAATAGTATAATCATGATCTAACCAGCATGGGGAAATTCTGGCTCTTAGAGCTGTAACCAACCGACATTCATTCACACAATTACTTAAATTTAAGAGCCTGATTTTTACAATATTTTAAGAAAACGCACACACTATCTAGCTCTTTAAACTATCCTATTTCTACAAACAATCATTGTAGATATTCAGCCTCATTTAATCCACCAGTCACATAACGCTTTCGACGAGAACAGCGCTGGGGGTACTCACCCCTCAATAGGGCTAGAGAGTGATATGTAAATATTTATACAAGTGAGGGTGGTACTACTCCCTCTGTGGATATAGGGATGGTTCCTTTGCCTTTACATTTCCAACAACCAATAGAGTAACATCCAACGTATATCTTGAACCTTCTTAGCTCACCTTTACCCTTGCATTCAGGACAAATCTGTTCAGGAACTTGTTCATTTATTTTCACAAATTTAGATACGTATTCAGCTAATTATTGTGAGAAATTTAATTCATTTTCCCTAAAATTCGGCCACCAATATTCATTATAATTATGCCAATAATCTTCTGTGTAAAGATAATCGCCTTGCTTCTCACCTTTATGCCAAAGAATGAACTGCACTTCGCCAGTGAATCGGTTTCGTCTGGCTGTTTGTGTATGTATATGTTTATCTTCTCCGCTTGTGCAGGTTCCATACACCCATTTCAGTTTATGAAAGAATTTTTTTAACATACTATAACCATCTTTTGTTTTTATTACAAAATTATACTTAATGCAGTCAGCAGAAAGGCAATTCCTGTCAGTAAAAATAAAACCCAAGGTGGCGTGTTATCTACAAATTCTAAAAGTTTTCTCATAATTCACTTATCATTTTTACAATACAAAAAATAACAAAGCTCCCACAGTAATCAATACGTCCCCAATGGATACGTATGAAATTCTAAAGTCAATAATATCTCCAAACCACTTCAATCTTGTCTTTGGATTTATTAAGCAATGAGACAAATTATACGGTTCAATGTTACCATCAAAATTCTCTGATACCGGCATTTTTCCCTTATTCAACGTTATTACCGAATAGTTCATCATACAACCTGATACCATCAGAAATGTTGGTATAATTAAAGAAAAATTCTCTTGTGAACATGCACCTGAATAACTAAAGAAAATTAGTACAAACCAAAGAGGAAAAATTACATAGAAAAAGAATTTTCTGCTTTTCTTTTTAATAAGAAGCATTACCACAACTATTGATAAAGTCATCAAAAATGTAATCATATCTGTTTTTATCCTTCTATAGCATTTACCACTTTTTTTACCGTTTCTGTAAGTTGTTCGTGAGTCATTATAGACGTTTTAACGTCTTTGGGTGGTTCACAGTAAATGGTTGTTACTCCGTGTTCATCGGTGCGCGTGCTAACTTTTGCACCTTGTTTGACAATGATTTTCATTTTTGTTCCCCAACCACCCACTTCCACTTTGATGAAATTTTCAATAATTAGGTCAACCAAGTGTTTTGATAATGGCCTTTGTTTTGAGTTTTCGTATGTGGAATACGTTGCATCAAAACTGGCTGCTGGTCTTGTTTTGCTCATATCTTTTAACCTTCAACAGAACCGTTAAAAAGAGTCAATTCTTCTTCTTCAAACTTACAGCACCATCCTTCCAAAGTGTATGTAAATTTTTTAAGAAATTTGTCGTAAATGATGTAACTTACGCGGGCAATGGCCGTTATATTCTTTGGTGAGCCGTCAAATGTGACTACATCGTTTATCTTGAATTTTGGAGTTTTCATTATTTCATGATACCATGCGCTTATAAAAAGTCAAGCCTCACTTCTTCTCACCGTCAGGATTTGGTGGAACAGGTGTATGTTCAACGATTGCTTTTGCTATTGATTTTCCTACCGCATACAATACCGTTGATTGTGAAAGAAAATGGATAGCAGTATTTACATTATCCCCAACAATACTCATTCCATCATGGTAAAGCTTGTCTGCTTCTTCACCAACATTCTTCATAATACTTTCAGCAAATGCTTTTGTTTCTTGGTTTATCATATTTTTATGTATGTTGAGTTTTATTCTTATTTACCGTATTCAATTTAATAAATTCTTCCAATGAAACTTCCATAAAGTCTGTCCATGTCATATCACTTGCACCTACCACCATTTTGCAATCCTCATCGTAACCTGTAATAATCCACTCCCAATAACGTGTCATATCATTCCACCAGTGTCCATTTCTTATGATATTGAAATCTCTTATTCTTCTTGTTTTTGTAAATACATAACCATATTTAAAAAGCGTGGTAAGAACCTTTTCAATTCTTTCTCTATTCCTACCAACATGGATTTTATACTTCATACTTATTTATTTGTGTATTTTATTATATTTGTAATCAAATATAAAGTAATGAATATCTCCGGAAGTATCAATCGTTTGATACTCTTTTGCTTTTTGACAATACCATATATTGTTAAATGTTCTTATCAGATAAGCAAGTTCATCAGAGTTAACCATAAAGTATCGTTTGTTTCCTCTACAATATATGCAAACACTTGGTTCATTGATTACCACTTCTGCCATATATTATTTCTTTTTTTTATCACCGTCACTGAAAACCACGTTATTTTCTTGGATGTATTCAAGGACGCTTCTGATTCTTTTACGAATTGATTCTTGTTTATCTTCCAACCGTTCCAATTCTTCTTGTAGAAATTCCTTTGATGGTTTACTTACTTTTTTCCAGTTCACACCGCGATAGTGTTCACCAAATGACCAGTCGGAATTAATTCTATCAAAGTAATCTTTAACACTAGCTTTGGAATACCCTGTCAAATTGACAAACAACCATTTACCTATTCCACTTGACCAACTGCCTCTATATTTGTATATTTGAAGTTTCATATTCTTTCCCCAGCAGCATTGATAATTGGACCCTTTATTCTTGCCTTCTTAAAACTCTCACCGAACGTTTTTAAATCTTTAAGCAAACCATTCCATGAAGGTTGATTCACTACAGGCGATTGAACATTTATAAACTTTCCAACTTTTCCTATTTCTTCTAAAAGTTTCATTTGTTCTTGTCTGTGAGATTTGATATTTCTGGTGTAAGCTTTTTTCAACAATTTCAAGGTACTCTTTACTTTCTGTTCAAATTTTCTGGATAACCACCGTCTGTCAATTTCTGGCAATGGAGAAAGAGGTATAAAAGTATTACCATCTTCAGCAAATTTCCATCCAATGTTTATTGTTTCTTCTACAAAGTAACTGTAACCATCCATCCAAAAATCTCTTGTAATATACGTGTTACTTCTATCAGGTAAAATACCAACTCCACTTTGACCGTAACCATGATTTATACGAATTAATTTCTTTTTACCAAACACTTTTATGTAGATTCTTTTTTTCATTTTATTTATTTTAATTTTAATTCAATAAACGCTTCAGCGGTTGTTTCTATAAAACCGTAAGGTATATCATAATATGCGGTAACAACCGCTTTACACGTTGAATCAGTATTAAGAACAATCCACTTCCAATGTATAAAATCACCATCATACCATTTGAGAAATGAATCTGTTGTTCTTAATCTTTTATTTGTATCAAAAACATAACCATGAGCAAAAAGGATTTTTAATACCTTTAAAATTTCACTTCTATTCTCATTTACTCTTATGGCATAAATGATAGGTGGCATTTTATTGTTCGGTTGTAGTAATTATATCTTTTCTTGTGAAAATGTCAAATGAATATTTACACGCCAGACAGAAATTACAAATTTTCTTAAAATAAGGAAAAATATAACGTTTTTTTGCAGGAATGAGATTCAAGGCGTTTGCTTTCTGGAAGAACAACCTTTTTTCCAATCTAATTCTTTCAGTGACTTGATTCTTTTTAAAGAATTCCAAGTTAAGTTTACCATCAACAAGTTGTTCTGCATCCATTTTTCTAATCACCATATCATTCTTGATAATATCTTTCACAATTTCTTCGGCCTCACTGATATTATCAAAAATCATTTGTCCAATCTTGATTTCCAAGACGTTGCACCCATATTTCAAATTATGACGTTTACAGTAATTGCTTAGAGAATGGTTGGAAACGATTCTTTCTTGGCGTGCCATCAGAAATTTAATAGGTATCTCAGAAGGGTATATTTTGGTTAGAATCAACCGAGCGACAAATAAAAGTGCAGCGTCTCCTTTCCACGCTAAAACGTTATTTTCGTGACGACAAAGTTTCATTTATCTTTTGAGTAAATCTTTATTCTCACCAATATTTCCGATTACTTTTATTTCATTGGGATTACAAATATTTTCGGGAGTAAATCGGTTTGCGTAATATTTTACTTCAAAAATACTTTCCTCCCACGCAATTATAGCTTCTCCACATAATTCAACAATATCTCCTTCGTAAATCTCTTTGCTATTCTTGTCTTTTAAGCCAGTAAATTGTTGAACAATAAAGGTTTGGTTTCTTCCTATAAAGAAGGCAATAGAAATACCACCAGCAAGTTCTTTTGCACTTTCACCATGTAACCAGAAGTAAAGACCATTATCGGTATTCCAAAAGGTTTTTTCGGTTTTGTCCCAAACTCTGAATTTAATTATTCTATTTTTCATATTTTAGTGGGTGGTTCAATCTTCCATCCGGCTTCTTTTCTCAACTCGTCATGAAAACGACAAAAGCAATACCAATGTAGGACAAAAATAATAGCAATGATTATACTAATCACTGCTCCAAGTTTTGGAAATCTTTGTGTCCATAAAGTTAAAGTGGATATGAACGCAAAAATGCCGGTAAAGCCAGTTGTTAAAACTATGAACAACGGTGTCAGTGGAGATTTACATTTCATAAATTTAAATTTCTTTCCTTTCAAGATATTGACCAAGTGTTTCATTTTCTTGACCGTCAATGGCAAAAGCAATGCCGACCATTAAGATAGATGGAACGGATAATAAAGCCAACAAACAGGCTATTCCAAGAATAGGATAAACTATTAGGTTTTTCAATTTCATAACCAATATAGTAGTTTATCATACTTCTATAAAAAGTCAAGCGCTAGTGGGAGTCCTACTACCACTATCCCTATAGGGTATATGATAAATTGTTAAGATTTAATCTTGTCAATAGAATCGGAGTTTTCTAAAAAATAATATTTTTCCGCAAGAAGGCTTACATATCCCACAAGAGCACCTAATAGAGAACCAAAAACAAATAGTATGTAACCTCCAATTAGTAAAGCAAAGTTTATTTGCCAAGTTACATGATGCACAACCATCCCAAACACGGAAAATACAAGGCAGGAAGGAAGCATACCTCCAAACACCACAAGAGCAACAATCAAGTTAAAATACAATTTTTTGTGTTTTTGACGCCAGCCCTTAAACCACTGACAGCATTTTTTGCTAAAAATTATTATGTTCATGATTTTTGGAATTTTCGTATTTCTTTAATATATACCCGATAAAATTTTCTTTCTTATCAATTTGAGTCACAATCTGCCAACCAAATTTTCTCAAAATTGGATTAAATATTACCTTAAACCAACGTCTGTGGGAAATCAACTTTCCCTCTTTATCATATACTAGTTGGCCTTTCATCATATTTTACTTTTCTTTGGGAATCATATCATTTAACCATTTAAGAACTTCTTCCATCGTGGAATCTTTGTTAATCCAAAGACCGGGTGAAACTTGTTTCATATTTCTATGCTGTATTTCTTCACCTTTTTTAAGAAATTCGTCTATCAACTTTTTTATTTCTTTAAGTTGAATTATAGCATATTTGTACCGTTCTTGTTCGGCTTCTTTTCGTTCTTGTTCAAGTTCTTTCTGTATTTTAATGTTATGATTATAAAACCACCATTATATTATCAATTTTCCCCAATGATACATTCCTAATATTGAAAATAACACTACAACTATACACCATAATAAATGTGCTGACAAAGTAAGAGCAATACCACCACAAAATAAGAATAACATTATAATGAAGCCAGAGTACATTTCACACACTGGATTTTCAGGATTTTGTTCTTTTAACCATTCTTTGTAATAACTACCGTTCATATTATTTATTTTTAAAAGAAACATCAACTGGTATTTCTGTAACATTATATTTTTTAATAATTGTCCAATAAGTATAACTTAAATCAATTATTTCAGTCCTACCTATCCAGTTAGAAAAATATCTAGGAGAATCATCTCGTGTAATTTTTATGACATATTTTACATCATCATTACTTTCATTTAAATTCAAAATAGTTTCAACTATGCCTTCGTGATAATAACTAGCATACGTGAAACCAATAGTATCGCCGACTTCAATAACTTTTGAATAATCAATAGGAGTTAAGTTTCTTCTGAAAAATTTTTTAACAAATTCTAACATAATTTTATCTATTAAACCATAACACATGAGTTGCCCACGCAGGCGGTGTTATTTTAAATTTTGTAATGTCAGAAGGGTGAATATGCAATCTACCTTTTATCCATACTCCATCAGCCCGTTTGAAAGAAAATACGCCATGGCCATCGTAATCAATAAAGCCAACACCTTCAACTTGTTCTATCCAATCTTTGATAGGTATTAAATCACCATTAGTTCCATCGTGGATTTCAAGACCACTATCCCACATATCATACGCTTGTTCAAGGCGTTTTCTGTAATCTTCTATGGTTAATTCTCCCATAAATCTTAAGTTGATTTTTCCAATACAACCGAACAAAGATAATTAACTTCGCTTCTACTCCACGTTTTATCATAATGAGAAGAAACAGAATTAATCATTGAACCGGGAACTACTTTCCATCCATCTTCAAGAAGTTGATTAACTTTTTCTTCAAAGATTCTTGGGCTTGTGCTTGTAACTATTTTTTGTGCCATATTATTATTAATAATATGTAATAAGGCTTTCCTTCATACGTTACTTCCTTATAACAGTGTTTGTAATCCACTGAAATTCGCTATGAGGAAATTCATTATAAGGATTGTCTTTATTAATAGTGACAAAGTGAGCAACGCCAGCATTTATGGCATCATATCTCATATTGTTTTTACAAATTTCATATCCTACATAAAACCCCACCATAAATACAATTGATACAATAATGACAATTTTCCATTCACTTGTTTTCATAAACTAATTAATGATGAATATTATGGTAATTTTATCGGTGGTTAGTATTTTGATGACCTTGAATAGTGTCAATTACATATTCAATAATGTAAACTTTCGGTGCCACTTTGATTTTAACTATTTCAAATGCATTTGCACCAACACCAAATGTTATAAATAAACAGGCAACAACTGCTAATATCCACTTGAAAAGTGTAGTTACTTGGTGTTCAGATGGGTCGCCATAACTTTCTGTGCTCGCTTTTGATTGATATTTTTTTAGTTTATAGGAAAAAAACAGACAAACACCTGCTATAAATGTGAAAATAGAAGCCCAAGTTACTGCGCGGAACAATCGCCACATGAGAAATTGTTTAATCACGTCAGGAGCTTGTTCGGCAATAAAATCAACAGATTTGTGGATTGCCTGTTTGGAAGCTCCATAAATTTCTCCACTGGCGTCTTTCACACCAGAAAGCATTTCAATAAGAACTTGGTTCAAGTTGGTTGATACCACGGCAGTTGCGGTATTCTTTACTTGTTCCAAAGTAGTAGGAGTATTGGTTTGAGCAAAAACCGGAACGGTCAATGCTAACAACGACATAACAACGATTGAGAATAGTGATTTCATAGTTTGATAAGTTTAGAATAGTTTTGTAAAAAGTCAAGCGTGGAGTTCCTATACATCCACTTACCGCTTTATAGAACAAACCTTGATAATTATTTGGATTTACTGAATAATCCAAATCCCAAAATCTCAATTTGTAGCGTGTATCTATTGGAAAGTGAAAATCAAACTAACGTCCACATCTCTACAAGAGAGGTAGTTCTTTTTGATATTCTTCCCAACAAATCCAATAAATTCATCTTGACCAACCACATTTAAGACACTTTTCAATCCACGGAGATTCCTGAATCAAATTAAGTGTTGCACAATGAGGGCACAATGTTTTTTCTTTCTTTTTTTCAATCGATTTCTTTTTCTTTCCAAAAATTTTATCAAACCGTTCTCGGTAAACATTACCCTTTACAGGTCGGGGTCTTGAACCTTTTCCACATTGTATTCTTTGTGATTTTTCATTCATAAAACGTAAAGAAATTATAGGTGTTGAAACTAAAAATGAAACAGTGAACAAATTGGGATATTCTTTGGCAATTTCCAAAGCGTTGTCAATGCCTTCTTTTTTTAATCCATCTGCAGTTCTTGGACAATTTGATAAGGCGTTTATTAGTTTTAATAAATTACGCATAAACGGTTTGAATTTGCCCAAATGCTTTGTATTCGGCAATTTGTTTGTTTGCCAATTTTACTCTTTCTTGTTGTTTTCTCAATTCTCGCTTTTCTTGTAAATATTGGTCGTGTAGCTTTTCCAATTCGGCCTTCTCACCTTCTTTGCGTGATTTGTAAAGAGTAATGAGTGAGGGGTCAGCGATATGAAATCTGTTAGATTGCAATGTTCCTAACTTCACACCTTTTTCCAAAGATATTAGAACAAAAGGATACAGAGGATTATTTTTACAAGGTTCAACCTTTACCTTGACAATTCTATTGGAAGGCCAAACGGCAATGTAACCGATTATTGGAAATTTTTGAGTTTTCATTCCAATCCTTCTCTTGCTATTTTAGATATTAGAATAAATTTAGAATCGTTGTAATATATTTCTGACATTGCTAGAATAGTTTCAAGAGCCTTAGTAGCTTTATTTTCTCTAGTTTCCGCAGGAGAATTTTTTCGGAGTGCTCTCCGATTTCTCTTTTGTTTTGATAGCGTTCTTTTCATTAGGAAAATAGTCTATCACGATTCTTTGAGAAAGTCAAGTTTTCTCTTACTCCAATTTTCGCCAACTTACATTAGACACGTCCCAACCAAAGCTATTCCACCGTCCAGTTGCTGGATGGTCAGCATGGTGCTTCCCATTTCCTTCGGTGAACCTAATCATTTGTATTGAAATTTCTGGAAGAGATGAATGATTTAAGCAATGTATTTCACGGTCTGCAAAAGCAGCATCTTCTTGTGTCAATGGTGTGCATCGGTCATATCGCATCATATCCACGGGAACAGGCCCAGTACCTGTTACCGTGAATTCGTTTGCATATTTAAGCATAAAGATAGTATAGTCGTAATACTAAAAGAATCAGAAGGAGCAATATACCCATTGGTCTAAAATATAAAGAACAGATAATAAAGCCTGTAATGACTGATATGGCTAGTAAAAATCTGTATGGCTCTCTTACTCTGTCATACCATTGATTAATTGACCGTATTATTTTCACAAAAATTTTAGTTATGGTGTTGCTGCATACCTTGTATGCTATTAACCACGTATTCAATCAAATATACGCGGGGTGCCACCAAAATTTGAGTAATAGTCATACCATTTATTGAAAGATTAATCATTAATAAAATTATTCCTACAATTCTGAAAAACCACTTCCACCCTGCCAAATCGCCTTTGTCGGTAGTGTATTTGTCATTTTCGGGAATTTTGTCTGATTTAGCAAGAAGACGAGCTTTCCGAGCAAACCAGAAGAAAGCTAATGACGGAATAATCCAAATGATAGCATAAATAACTGCTTGTGCCATCTTCCAGTGGAGAAATTCTTTTACCACCAACGGTGCCTGCTCCGAAGCAAAGTCAACTGACTTTATAATGGCAGTTTTGGAAGCGTCATAGATTTCACCACTGGCGGTTTTGACGCCTTGGAGCATACTGATAACAACTTCATTAAGATTGGTTGCTACAATCGTATGCGCTGTAGTTTTTGCCTGCTCCAATAATGATGGATTATTGGTAGCCGGAGTATTGGTTTCAGTGGCGAAAACAGGAATCGCCGATGCGAATAGAGATATGAATGTTGCTACGATTAGTGTTTTTATTTTCATAATGTTAAGTTAGATCCCACATAAGTCTTACCAATCCGAATACAATGATTAAAAGCAAGGAAGATATGACAAGCGTTCCACCTACCCAGTTCCAAATAAAGAAATAATTATTCAAATCATAACATCCTTGAAATACTGATAACATTGGTCCAGCCTCACCTTGTTCTTGTGCGGTAATCTGTTGAATTGCGGTGTTATATTGAAAAGACGAAGGATCCATACTTTGAATTTCGGTCAACCGTGCGGAAAGAGTTTCCAAAGCTTTCAGATTGGCGTCAAAATTGTTATTTGGTGTTTTGAGAAAAAGAGCATCGTATTCAGCAAAATCTCCATTTGTTTTACCTTGTTTTAGAGTATTGAGAAATTGGGAAATATATTGTTGTTTTGCTGGAATCGTTGAAGATTTTTCAGCCAATGACCACAGTTGAGAATAGTGTTTCTCATAGTTGTAACTGCTCAAAATACCCAATCGAATTTCACAGCTCAAAATTAAAATGCCGACAATGGATAGAATTAGCGATAGATTTTTCATAATGTTGAATAGTTTATCAGGAATTTGTAAAAAGTCAAGCGTTAACACGTTATCACACTTCCCATTCTGTGACAACTTTTTTCGGTTTTGGTATAACAAATTCACCAGCCATAATCAGAACGGACTTGGATGGAAAGTATTCTAAATCAATTTTCTCGGTGCCATCAAGAAAAGTATATCCTTCATATTCTCCACTTTGTAATTTTTTGTTTAATTCTGATTTTGTGACGACATCGTAACCGACTTCATCTTCACAACGACTAAGGATTAGGTATTTTTTATTCATAGATTTATTTCTTTGTAAAATTTTCTCAAATTTTTACCACCGTTTAGAAATGTATTGGTGATTTCTCTAAAAATTGTGAACTTTCCTTTAACTTCCCATGTTTCCACTGTCTTTTTAATGGGTCCGAATGTAATCACTTCTGCTTCGTTTTTGTGTTTATCACAAAATTTCTTTATTTCTTCCAATAATTGTTTTCGTGTAGGTGCTGAAATTGTTCCACCATATACACCACCAGAAATGAAATAAACGCTGTGTGGCGTAGAATAAGTAATAGATTGTTTCATAAATTAACCGTTGTTAGCTAAATGTGCCGCAGAAGCATATTCTTCAAATTCATAAACAGTATCACCGTTATCAATTGCACATTGGATTAATTCTTGCAAAGTATCAAATTTGCCTCCGCCCAAACAACTTTCAATATGAGGATTAATCCACTGAACGAAATACCATTTATCATTTCTTTGAACGGCAATATCAAAATTACTAACTGCCTGACGAGGCGAACGACTAAGATAAACATGGTCTGTATCCAGTTTTTCTACACGAACGTAGTTTTGCCCTTTTTTATTTCTACTTATTACTACTTTTCCGTAATGCTTTTCCATATTATTATTTGTTTTGAGAATTAAATGCGTTGTAAATAAGTTCGTATTCTTTTTCTGTTGCTTTTCGTGGTGGTATTTGGGGTGTCTTAATAAACGCTCCACAATAATTCCATGCACGAATTAAAAGGATTACTGATGATGCTTTTTGGAATCTACGATTTGTTGGAACTTTGTTGCCGGGAATGAACATTCCTTCAAATCCTTTGTATATGTATTCCATCGGTTCATCACAGATTTCAGGGATATTTAGTTTCATACAATTTTTACAACTTTGATGTCAATTTTTAAATGTAAATGTGTATTTTCCAGATAATCTATCTAAATACCACTCAAATCCTTTATAGTGGTCATTTATAAATGATGCTAAAATTAAATCTCGTGGCATTTCAGATATCCCATATTTAGATTCGACATAAGTATAACGAAATTTTATTATTTTAATTTTCTTACTTTTTAGTGCTTTTAAGATTATACTACCAACCATTCCATCATTCGGGCGTGATTCATAGACTTTGGAAAAATCTAAGTTAACTGTAACTTGTTTCATAAAATCAAATTTTCACAAACTTTTTGAAATTCCACACATACGGCCAGAAAAATTCGTTTCTATCTTCATAAAGAGGAATAATAATAAGTCCACTTTGTTTTGTGCCCATATCGTCAGTTATTCCATTCTCAACAATAACAGCGACTTCAAATTCCGTTTTAGTTGTGATTTTCTTTGGAGTAGCAAAACCACAGGCTATATCGAAAGCATCTTTTTTGGATGCTGATTTTACTCTGTCACCAACTTTGAATTCATTATTTTTCATTACCCCAATTTGTTAAGCATAGTTAAAATTGATTTCACAAATGGGAGACTGCTTAGAAGTTACAGTAATTTCATATAACAATACCCAACTGTCCACTTCTTCACAACTTCTTGGCTCTTTTTCAAAATCTTTTCGGAGAAACTTCATAAGAGTTATGTCCCATTTCATGGCGTCATGAATTTTATCTTCATGGTCTTGGATAGATTTTGCAGCTTCTTCAAACGTATTGCCCGTGGCAATAGCCATGCCGCCGCAATAACCCCAAAATTTAGATGGTAAGAATACAAATAGTTTCATGGTAAAATTTTATCACACTTTTATAAAATGTCAAGCGTCACTTGGTTTTCTCCAATGTTTTAATAGGAATAAGTTTTCCGTATATTCCGTTATAATTGTAACGGTTAATAAGAAGGAATCTAAAATATCCCCAGAATCGTTTATAGTTCATGTGATATTTTCTCCATAAATTTATTGCTATTTTTGTGCGGTGAACATTAGGAAGGTCTTGTGAAAATATACGAGTAAAACCAACGAAAGCATTATATCCATCATTATGCTTCCGAATAGAGAAAGAGCGATAAGATGATTTCATTCTATTTTAGAAATTAAATAAGAACAAAATGTTCCTGTTTTTAGAGAAACACTGAAATTATCAAAAATAAGACAATCATCATGAATAACAGAAAGTTTCCTCTGTTCATCCCTTGTGATTTTTCGGCCAATCAAGGAAGCCAACCTATTGTAGAGATTAGTCAATCCTAAAATTTCTTCTTGAGCGTTCATTTTGTTATTTTTTCTTTGAACGTTCCTTTAAAGATTTATACATCGTAAGAATTAAAGCAGCAGGAATAAATCTTACTGCTGCCCATAACCATTGAAAGAAATTTTTCATTATTTCATTTGTGATTTAAGAAAATTCTTATACATTTCTACAGTCTTTTTAGAAATAGCTTTCTTTACCGCATCGGATTCTACAATTTCACCTTTTGCCTCACGCAATACATCTTCGGTCATTGCTGAAATAATTTCTCGCATTTTCTCCATACAATGACCGGGAATCTTGTCAATAACGTGTTGTAATCTTGTTGCTGTTACCCACTCATTTGCAATGGCGTTTGCGTCTTCCAACATTTTCAGTTTTGACGGGTCAACGACAGGTCGGGGAGTGGCGGTTTCCTTAAACTCTTCGCCTTTGTGTTTACAAATTACTCGTTCACCATTATTCATAGTAAGTTCAATTAAAGGCCGAAGAACAACGCCTTCACGTTTCTTTCCTTTGCCTGCCATGTAATCTTCAGCAGTAGTAACACCGTTTCTAACGGATTGAACGCTACATGCATCTCTTTGTTGGTCAACACCGCTCAATGATGTTTCAACAATTAAAATACCAAGGCCATTTATTGTAGCTTTTGCCAAAGAAACTTTGATATAATGAACAAATTCAAGGCCCAATTTCTTAGCAACCTGTTCAGCATCGGGAACATTCAACCAACAATCGCCAATCTGAACATCAAATACAATAAATTTGAGATTTGGACCGTAAGTATGCGACATTCCTTGACATTTACCACCATAGGCTTCACCGTAAACAGTAACGGATTTATCACAAGGAATACCAAGGTTATTAAAGGCTTTCAGTAGTTCTGCCTCGTTGAATAGTGATAAGAACTTATTGTGGCTCTCACCACCAGCGAAAAAGGTCAGTCGACCCGTTGAAGTGGGCGTAACGGGTGGATTGAAATGGATATGCGCGCTTGTTCCGTGAATCTTTTCAAGCGCATAACATTCCTTGAACAGAAGAATCCACTGATTCTTGTAAAGATTTTCAATATGTGCGTAACCCATAAGTCATTAAGCTACAACAAGTTTTAGCGGAAATTTATCAACAATTTCTACTGATGTAGGTCCTTTGCCAAGTTTCTTGTAGATTTCGCACTGACTTTTTGAAAATAAGAAGGCAACAACATCAACTTTTGTGCCTTTCTTCAATTTTGGTGTATCCACAACTAACGTAGCATCGTAAAGTTGAATATCGCCGTATTCGCCAATATCATCCCAACCACTATGATTTATGGCTATTGAGTCTGTGATTGCGTTCATGGTTAAAGTTTATCAGAAATATAGAAAAAGTCAAGCCTCTTACTTTATTCTTTTATTTTCCAAATCCATGATGAAAATTATTAATTTAATCGCAATCGGAAAAACATAGATGGACCAGATATAGAATTAGTTACAGTATATTGACCTTCAATAATAGCAGGAGAATTAGTAGAAACGACATTCCATACTGCAGTTGGAGCCAAACTTGGAGTAGATTCCAATATAAAGCTGCTTGAAACATTAGCTGCTGGTCCCCATGTCAAAATCACATAATTAGAAACATTTGTAATATTGAGAGTTAGTAATACAGGTTGATATTGAATTGCCTCATATAATCTAAAAAACATTTGTTTGTTAACAGTTGGTAGAATTACAGTATAATTTCCATTAGTAATGGTTGGAGTATTGGAAACAATGTTCCAGTGTGAAAGCAATAAGTTTGTGGTGGATTCCAATATGAAATTTGAAAAATTAGTTGACCACTCCAAAATTATATAATGATTGGAAATATTTATGGTAAGAGTTGGTGAAGAGACTAAATTGAGTAAAAATCCGTCACTTTGACCCGAAGGATTAGTGCCCCAGCCGATAATTTGTCCATTATCATTGATAGCAATGGCATAGTGTAAATACCATCCAGAATTAGTTGAAATTAATGAATTAAGATTAAATAATTCACTACCACTGTATAAAAAGGCACTTGATGTAGGTGTCACTCCGGATATGGGGATAGGATCTATATAGGAATATCCTACAATCTGATTTTTGTTATTAATACTATTTGCTATACTTACCCATCCACCTAATGTACCTATATCAACCATTTTATTACTATTAGAATTCCACCACAAAGCATGTGAAATGCCGGGAGGAACACTACAACCAACAATTTGATTTTCATCATTGATACTATATGCTGTGCTACCGTTAAAAGGGACAGGAAAACTTAAATCTGTCATCCTATTACTATTAGATAAAAATGCATGTGAATTTCCACTTGAAGGAAAGGATTCACCAACTATTTTACCGCTATTATTAATACTATATGCTCTACTGTCAGTATCAGTGGGATTAATAAGTCCTAAATTAATCATCCCGCTTTTACTACTCCATAAAAAAGCACGCATGAAAATGGGACCATTTGTTGTTCTTATTTGAGAATAGCCGACCACTTGGTTACTATTATTAATACCATCTGCTTGGCTATCCATATCAGAACCACCTAAAGTTCCCAAATCAATCATTCCGGAATTGCTGCTCCATAAGAAGGCATGAGTTATAGAGCCGTTCGGTGGTATATAACTATAACCAACCACCGTTCCGTTATCATTAACACTACATGCTGTGCTACTATAAGGACTGCCGGGCAGACTCCCTAAATTAGTTATAGTGCCATCACTATATCTTAAAAAAGCACTACCAGACATCTCACCAACAATTTGACCTTCATTATTAATAGCGTATGGTGCGCAAGGTCCTAAATCTACAATGTTATATAATTGAGCGGTGGAGAACTGAATACTTCCAAAAAGTGTTATTTGGAATATTATTCCGATAAACAATTTTTTCATAAATTTTTATTACAACTACATTTTTTATTTTCATATTCTTTTTTCATGTATTCGACTTCACTATATCTAAAACCACCACGTTTGGCAATTTCTTCAAGTGATTGAATGTTACCAAATAAACAGTAATAAATTTTGTATATTTTTTCAGCTTCTTCCCATTCAATCGGTGGCCCGTCTATCATGGGGAATGCTTTGTTCATGTAATTTCCATTAATTCTTCCAATGTTATTGGTTGTCTTGCTCCTTTGTTCTCACCTGTAAGATATTCGATTTGAACCCAAGTTCCATCTTTATCTTTAATATTAAGAGGTTCGACAATCTTTACTTCTTCATTGTTGAATTTATATTTTTTCATAAATCATGAATCCTATTATTTTCAGAAAGCATTGAAGCCAACAATACTCTTGCTTGTGTCATAAAAACATTTGCTATCTGAGGATTGAGTTTATCTTCGTTAACCATTTTTTCTAAAATAATACTCAACTTGGTTAAATCAACACACTGACATAATGCGTAAGTATTACGTTTATAGTCAGTATCTCCTGATTTAGTTCCATGAATTCTGTCGTTGAACTTAGCAGGTTCAATGAATGGTGAAGATAATGTAAACATATTATTTAAGTTACGCGACCAAAATTTTTCCAAGTGGTTTCGTTACTATTAAATTTGTTCCATCCATTTTCAGCCGCTTCTGCAGGAGTTTCACCATGCCCACGCAATTCCCAAGTAAGCGCTTTTGAGTCGGTTGCTACAACAAATGATTCAAAACTTGTAGAGTTTCCACGATAAATCAACATTTGCCTGAAAATTTTCTTTTTCATATTTGTCCAATGTATTCGTCCAACGGATTATAATAGATTTTAGCTCGTTCAGCATACCGCCATTCCAATATCACCATTACATCAATAAAAGAAACTTCGCTTTGTTCTCTTGGGCTTTGTCTTGTGTGGTAATCAAGAATGGCTGCCGTTCTCAAAGCTGTATTGTCTTTATTTTCCTTTAATATTTTGGATAAATGTTCAGAAATAGCATAATTGATAACAGAACTTCCCAAGTTGTACTCTCTTTCCACCAATGAAACGGTGAGAACCCCTTTTGCAAACAAAATTGAAAAATATTCTTCTTCAACAGAACCACGCCATGAAGATATTTTTCCAAGTAAAGGGTGAATAATATGAGATTCTGTAACATCGCATACTATTCTGTCTTGGAGCATTGCGGCAATCAACGGCTGAACTATAATTTCAAATTTTACCATCTGTATATCATTTTTTCCTGACGTTTACCACATATTGAACATTCACGGCATTGAAAGGAAGAACCGGCAAAATTTTCACGCCATTTACTCCAATTGTGGCGACAACCACCGAAAAGCCAAATGAATAATTTGCGTAACACAAAATTAGTTTCTGAATTTTTCTTTGATAAATTTTGTAAATCGTTTTCTGTCAATGAAGGCATCACCGTCAAAACCATCAAACATTATACCTTCATCAGATTGGCAAACATTTGCCATAAACTCTGTTTCTTCGGCACCTAACTTTTCAGCTTTTCCACACCCCATTATTTCAATATATTCAAACAAAGCGTCTATGATTTGTTTCGCAGTAATGTTTTTCATAGTGTTATCATTTATAATACCACAATTTTATAAGAAGTCAAGCCTCAACTAAAATCCATCCTTTAAGAATTTTTAATCGGCCATTTATTAAGGCATTCACACTACATTTTTTCAAGTCATATTTTCTCCTAAAATTGCGTCTGAGTCCTACAAATTCTTCGCCTGTAAGAATGTTCTTAAATTTCCTTGTTGTGAAATCAATATTAAAACAATTATTCACATTTTCAAATCTTAGCTTTTGAGAAATGGACATCTTTTTTCTACTTTCTTTTGATGTTATTTTTCCTTTGTGAATTGACGATATTAGTTCTTTGGTTTCTTTTGTGTGAGTTTTTCCAAAAAAAGGATTATCTTTTCCGATTTGTTTTCCTATATGTGATAAAGATTGTTTGATTTTTTCTTCCTCCGTATAATGTTTTCCAAAATTATAATTTTTTTCTCCTTTATGAGATTCACTCATTCTTTTTCTCATATCCTTACTGAAAATTAGATGACCATCATCATATTTTAATAAATTATAACCACAACCATTATCAATTAGTGTGTTGTATTTATTTATGTAAAACGACTCTTCAAACAACAATTCGTTTTCAGTAGTATCATACAATTCTTTTACCAATTCAATTTTAAAATTTTCTTTTCCATATTTTTTAATGGATTTATTTATGAGGAAAGAATATTTTTCATTATTTGATGTTCGGATGTGTTCTTTAAACCTTTTTTCTACGGTGCGTGTAGTTATTCCAATATACTTTTTATTGTTTATTAGATTTGTTATCAAATAAATTCTTCCTATCTTTATAATAGATGTTTCTGGCATATTGATAAACAAAAGGGAGGCGTTCCACCCGAAATAGAACGCCTCTTGCTTTTTTCCGACGACAACGTGGAACGCTAATTAGACGTGTCGTTTTTGTGAGAGGAAATTTATTCTCTACCAGTTCTATATCCTGATAAGTAACCGTCTATCCATTCATTTGAGTATTTCTTGAATGTTCGCCCCTTGTCACATTCATAGAAAAGGCGTTTTTGATGGCTTCTTCCATCCTTGACACCCTTGGAATTGCCCTTTGACCAGTCACTAACTTTATATAGATTACTCCAATCCGTTTCGCCTTCGATATTAAGAGTATCGGGGTCAGTAGCACCATCCGGGCGAACATAATTGCTATCATAAGTATCGTTAAGAACGTCACCACGAAGTTCACCTACGATACGATAACGGGAAGCACGAAGTTTTTCATGCTCACAATTAGGAACCGAAACAACATATTCGGGTGAGAATTCAGCTACCATTACGTGCCCAGCACCAGCCCAACCTGTAGCATAATTCTTTGAACCAATATGAAGACCGGGACCACACGGTTGAGAATTATCAGCACAAACATAACACCTGTCCATCCAAACAGTATCGCCAATTTGATTACGGATAGCGCCACGTTCGTTACGAATTCCTTCAATTAAAGGTTCGGAACCAGTATTAATTGAAAAATAATCAGTTCCAACGCCTTTGTATCCCAAAATGGTGCCGTTGTCAGTAAGGGGCATACCCTTGTTTTCCAAAAATGAGTATAAAGAAGCTACGGATTCGGGGTATTTGTTACGAAGTTTTGCTTCAAGAAAGAGAATCATGCTTTCCACAGGAAAACCACCGCGGAGATAAGATAGAATACGATTCACATCTTCACCGAAAAGTTTTACTCCACGGTAAAAAATGTTGTCGTTCTTAATAGTAATATCGCCGCACCCTTTTACGCCACTGCCAAATCGGCGAATTGATTCTTTGATTGAAATGGCGCCAATAAGAGATTGTTCATCGTTAGTTTTGATGGCAGCCTCAATTTTGGGCCAGTTTGGGTTATCTTTGGTTGCGGTAAGAACGCGGAAGTCAGAAGTGACAAGCGTTACAGACCTTTTCGGGATAAATGTAATATTCATAATCGGTTTTTTAGTTGACGGTATTTATTATACACCTTTGTTATTATTTGTCAAGCGACGAATGGTTCATCAACAGACTAATGATAATACCAATAACAATGACTACGCCGATGCCAACAGAAAATACAATAGGTTTAAATTCTCTTGGACACCACCAAGAATCTTGATACAAAAGTTTTTCAATTAAATTATCCATATTTTTATTTGTTAAATTTGATGTAGTTTTTGACAAAAGGCAAATGGTCATATTCATGAACATCGAATTCAGGAAAACTTTCTTTAAATTCTTTAATGAGTTTTTCAACAAATTTCTTTCCATATAACACCCATCCAAGTTCAGACCACCCAACAATGATTTCATCATCGCCACGACAAGAAACGTGAACGCCGATATTGTGGCCTGTTTCACATTCTTGTGTAATCCAAATTTCTTTTTCAAACAAATCCAATCCAATGATGGGTTTACCGAAGTAAAGACCGCCAAACGAAACAATTTTATTTCGTTCTAAAAATTCTTGTATTTTGGATTTGCTTTTCATAATGGAAGTATATCACATTTTTATAAATTGTCAAGCATAAACATCAACCATGTTGATATAATTGGCCAATTCTTTTGCTAAATCAGAATTTAATGTATTACAACTATTTTGGTCACAATTGCCTATTACACACGTTTGAGCTACTCTGAACAAAAGAGGATATTTCTTTTTCATTTCTTCATTTAGTTTCTCAAAATATTTTGTGTTGTTTTCATCATATTTCCAACCCGGAATATTAAGGAATGTAGGAATGTTTTTAGTATTCCAATATTTACCAAAGTCGGCAATTTCCTTGAAATATTTAGCTGCAATTCCGTTACCATCAACCAGTAAGAGAGCCAAAGTTTCAGCAGGGATAGTTCCTACACGATTATATTCAATATCACAATAGGCTGAAACTTTTTTGATAATATCTTTTGGTAATTTATCAATATTTTCCTTCACCCAATCAAAGAGATTTGTCCAACAACCTTCTTCAATCGCTTCTTTGAACCAAACAGAGTTGGCAGTTTTTGGATGAATACCATAAACTTTTGGTATGTTTTCACCAACTATTAGAGCTAAGTCATAGATAGCCTGCCAAAAATATCCACTTGAACCGTGTTCAATGTCTTTACCATCGTAGGTGAAGAAATTTTTTGCATAAACTACATAAAAACCACCACCTTCAACTCCACGGGCATTAACATTTTCATAATTCCAAGATGGTTCAGAAACATAATTTGCAGTTCGCCGATTTGTTATTTCCACAAATGGGCAATAAAGAGGTTGGGATTCACGGGGAGAACCAGTTCCACTTCCGCGAGGCGCTCTAATACTTTTCAAATATGATTTGATTAACGGTTCATTTTGTGACACATAAGAAACAGGCACCGTGTCAAAATTGAAATGTTTGAAGAAAGCTGTCTTAACAGCTGAATTTGACAAATTAAGAACATAAACCTGTGACACGTCTTTGTTGGATTTGTAAAGAAACCAACGAGCCAGACCTTTGGCTAAAGAATTTTTATCAGTATCTTGAATAATTACCACAGATTTTGGTGAAGCGATTATTTGATTATTACTATAGCTTCTCCAACGCCTTCGGCTTCTCCTACTACAAGATTTAATGCCTGTTCTGTCATCGTCTTTAACATAAGTATTTAATACAGGCATAGATTCACTACTGCTTCTGTATTGATTAGAGTCCAATTTACCATCGTTTTTATCCCACTCATGTAATTCTTCAAATAAGCCATTTTCAATAGTAATGCCTTTCCATTGAATACGGCCTTTTAAGATTCTTTCAAGTGTGCTGAGGTTGCCGCTATACATTGATTCTTTGTCAAATCCCTCTAATTCTCTTCGAAAAATACGATTGTAACGAATTTTCGCTTCCCAAATATTCGGAGCATCGGAAATTTTATCAGTAATGAGATTTAGAAGGCTCTCATAAATAGATACAAGTTTCTCACTTAAAGCTTTTACCGTAGGTTCATTGTATTGAAGTGATTCACGGTTGGGCGTAAACGACAAGGTGCCATTACTAAAATAAAGTGTGGTAAGATTTTCTTGGAGAAAATCAAATATACCATGAATTTTTTGGTTAATTTCAGGTGGAATACTATTCTTAACCTGTTCCCAATCAATAGAATAGGGAACAAACCCCATAATAGCTTTTGATTCGCTATTACCATAACCAGAAGGGCGAATTGCCCAACCTTCCCCCGAAAGGAAAGGCTTGGTATCCATAATATTGAATGATTCTTTTAAAGTATCTTCTTCAATATTATGAAAAACAGGACGAATATCCCAATATTTGAAGAATTCCATCGCTTCGTGAATGAATTTTGCGATGTCCTTTTGCTGAATAGGAATAACAATTTCTATACCATCTACTTCACTGTTATCTTTTTGACCACGGAAAATAACATCAGCATATCCATTTTTCTGACCTGTAGCAACAATCTTTTCACCATTACAAATTGAAATGACGGTGTAGGCGTCACAATAAGCCATTGCTGATTTGCTACCTATACCCAAACAACCATTCGTATCATTGGAACCGCGTTTTGTGCTTTTCCAATAGTGAAAATAAACGTCACATAATCTTTCAAATGAAAGACCTTTGCCAAAATCACGAATACGAAGTTCGGGAGACAATTGAGAAGGTAATGTAACTTCGATTGGTCTGCTATGGCAATTGGATTCAACGTGTGCATCCCGTGCATTAGTTGAATATTCTCTAATGGGAGCCAATTCCTTGTTTGAATAAAATCCATCGCGTGATTGCTCCAACATCACACGAATGGATTCTTCATCCATTTTACCCATGTCAATGCGAGCAATAGGAGTGGTTTGATGAACTACATCGGGACAATCTTTTACGGGTATCATAATTAGCGTTCTTATTTGTTTGCGTTCTCTCTCAACAACACAAACATTCTACCATACTTTTATAGAAAGTCAAGCGTCACCGCTCTCCATTATTTTAATTAACAAAAACGATTTGCTCTTCCACTTGCTTTTCGTTCTTCTGATGTCATTTTATTCCAAGCATCTAAAGATTCGGCATCTTCTCGCTTATATTGCGCTTCTTTGCGGAAAAACCAAATAGTAAACCAAACTCCAAAGGCAATCAGTCCAAATGCGATTAATAATAGAGTGTAATAAATAATTAAAAAAATTGTGCTTAACATAATTTTTATTCCAATTTTGTTGTTTAACTGTTCAGAATCATTTTACTTTTTTCAAGTGTTTGTTTCAAATCATCAATAGTTTCTGTAACATCTTCATTTCTACCCAAATCAAAACGAAGCATATTTCTTAAATGGCTAAGTCTGCTCTCAAATTTCCCTGCATCGGTGGGATTATCAAAATAAACGGTTACTTTCTTCTTATTTTCTTGCTGTGCTTTGATAAGAATTACATAACTTACCAACTGCCAGAGGATTAAGAGAGAAAAAAGAATTGAAGCAGTCTTAAAACTTAAAACAAAAAATGCTCCAATAGGCACCCCAAATTCAAAAAGCACTCGGGCAGCAAATGAATAGGCAAGAATGGAATATAAAACAAATTTGTTGTTGGCTAATTTTGTTAGTATGTTTTTCATGATGAAGTTATTATATCATCTTCATATTGATTGTCAAGCGATGGAAATAGATGCACCACTAAAAAAATGATATGATGATGGTATTGTTAATTCATTGATATTGTATGTCCAACCCGTGTAAACCTTGCCAGATGGAGAAATAATGGTAGCACGACTGTAGGATTTACCATTTTTTCGTTCTTCGGTTTCAACTTTTCTTAGAAATTCAAAATTGGAATAAGTAAAACGAACAGGTTTCCCTTTATATTTGTAAATCTCATAAAAATAATGGTCGCCAATTTTTTGTTGAACAAATTCAAAAGCCGGGTCATTTGATACTTCATTTACAATAGAAAAGAAGTCAATGGCATGAGTGGTGCTAAAATCAATTTCTCTGACATATTCTTTGCTGGCGTCGAGTTTTGACATTCCACGGAAAGAAAATCCATCAGCTCTCATTGCTATGAAGAAATCCATATATTTCTTTATTTCAGCAACGGAATCAATAAAACCTTTCATCATTACACATTGCATTGTGATATTACTGCCAATGACATAATCAGACTTCTTACCAAAAATCATGTCAGCTTTTGTTTCACAATAATGATGACGTGAAAGATTAACCCTGATACCTTTCATTTCTTCAAGAATATCAGGGTTAACTCCGTTGGTATTTATATTGACACGCGAGAGGCCCCATCTTTTAATAGCAATTTGGTAAATCTCTCTTAATCTTTCAGGAAATAAAGTGGGCTCGCCGCCTGTAATTGATACGCTGGGTGTAATTCCTTGGCCAGTATATTGGTCAATAATAGAATCAAAAATTTTGCCTATAGGAGATTCAATTTCCTCATTGATAGTATGGTCGTTTTCTATACAAAATGGGCAAGAATAATTACAATTTTTACTAATGACAACTTGAACATTTATGTTTTTGTAGATATTAATGATTCTATACCCGAATAACCTAATATTATACACATTGTAGTTGCGATAATATTCAAGCTCTTTCTTAAATGTTTCAATTTCGTTTTCTTTTGAAATTGGATAACGTCTTTCTTTATTAAACATTCTCATGCGTGTTAGGCTTTAATGTAAAGTTATAATGGCCTAAAATGAAAAGAAAAGGGGGGTGGTACTTCATCCCTTATGGGAGTAGGGGTAACAGAAAGAGAATCATCTACAACTCTGCGAAGTGGAGTTATAACTTCTGCAGGTGTATTACGAATATATTCAAACGCTCGGGATGTTATTGGTTCTCTCAAGTGACTAAGATATTGAACAGCAGTTTCTACACTAAATGGTATGCCTGTCTTTTCTTCAAAATTTGATAGAAGACCCGTCCAAATAACTGCATCAAAACAATTAGTTTGTGCCCATGCTTTAATAGTATTGCAAGCAATTGGATGCTTTCTTCGTGCAAACTCACGTTCGGTATTATTGGTAATATTAACATATCCTATGCTATATATTAGTGTAATTCTTTCTACTGTTCTAAGATTAAAAATAGCATTGTTTAGATTAGTATAAGAACTAAGGGCGTAGTGTGTTGGAACATTTACACCGTTTTGCTCATCAATGACAAGTGTTAGACAACCGGCTCTTTCGCCTGACTGACTGATACGGGAAAATTCAAGGGGAAGTATTGGGCCACCTATATGCCAATCCCCGTCAATTAACAAACCTCTTTGGACACCCGTTTGTATTAACGAACCCCAACTTAAAATAGCAATTCTCATGGAGATAAATGTTGTTGTTCAACTAATGTTCTTATGGCAACGTGTAATTCATTCACTCGTTTTGTTACTGATTGATATTCATTAAATAATCTTATTGGAAGTTTTAATTTTGCAGAAGGTTTTTCGCCTCTTTTTATCTTTTCCAAATTGTAAACAGGATATGATTCATCTGCTGTTATGGCGACTGATATGTTGGTTCTTTTCTTCATAATGGCTAAAGTTTACTAGAGTTTACTAGAGTTTTATAAAAAGTCAAGCGTTCAAAGTTTTTCTTTTTGTTTAATACAACGAACCAATTCAGTGTATATACTGGATGGAATTTTATTTAGGAGAATATTAAATAGCTTTCTTCCATAATTTCTCAAATATTTGGAAGTATAATTAGGTAATTTTGGACTACCGGATTTGTCAACAGGATAAGCATTTATATCTGCCGGCAACTTTATTGATACATATTTGATTTTCGGTCTTTTCATGACATATCATTAAGAAAGACTAGCAAATTTTTTCCCGGCTTCCGTGACACCATAAACTGGTTGAAATTCTTCATCATATTCAGTAATTTCAAGAAGCCCCTTTTCAACTAAACCTTGAGCAATTTTGTGATATTCTTCAAGTTGGATTTTTGTAACAATTTTCTCCGCTTTTTCACGGGGAATTTTTAAATCATCCATCGTCATTTCAATGGCTTCTTCTCTGCTTACACGTTTATTTCCATTGCCTACTTTGTCAATCTCCGACTTTGGAGCAGTAGCAACGTGATTTAAAAGCTCATCCACACTGCCTTTGAAAAATGTATTGAACATATTACTGTTATTATAACCGAAGTATGGTAAAAGTCAAGCCTTACTTTGTTTGACAAATTTACCAATAAATTAGCAAACTATTGTCAGACTCTCTTTCACTCTGAAATCCTCGTTTTTTAAGAGCTATTCTGATTTGTTTATCAGTTTTACAGGAATCAATGAAAGTAATTCTAACGGAGGTATGTTCTTCTGATGCTCTTTCTTTAATAGTTTTTAGAATTTCTTCCAACCTATCTTTGAAAACCCTAGATTTGATGATTGATTGTTTTTCTACTTTTTCTGCATTTTTAGCAATATATGCAGCTTTGTTAGAGGTAAATAAGAGACATTCTTTTATTTCTTCAACAATCAGAGGAAGCAAATAGAAACCAAAAGTAAGTCCTAAAGCAAATGTAAATAAATATTTAAAAATTATTACCATCATATTTTTTATAAAAATTGGTAACAAAAGGTTTGACTATTTTAAAAACATCTTCTATTGTCATAAGAATAAGGAAAAAGAGAAAGGCAAAAATCACTTCACCCGATGTAACATAGACTATGCCTTCATTTGCCCAATGGAAGCCGTACCATCCAAGGGTAGTAATACACCCTAATACTATAGAGGGAATAACCGTAAGTTCGTAATATTTTTTTAGTAGATTTTTCATATTTTATAATCCCCATATAATAATTAAGGCAATAATGAACCAACCAATTCCTGATTGTCCTTGTGTCTGCCATAACATAACACTACACATCGCCGCTGCAGCAATTGTGGCTAATCCTCTACCAATATGGTTATTTTTCATAGTTTAATTCTCATTGATTCTTTTTAACAAATTCATTCCACTGATACCCACATATACCACATTCTAAATGCAAATGATTAGGATTACAAATAGTGCAAATATGTAATATCTTATTATCCTTCTGATTATCACATCTAAATGGCTCAGTCCGCTGACACTTATACTTAGAAGTTGTGATTGGTAATTCTTGTGGCATATTTAGTGAATTCTACCACAACTATAAAAAAAGTCAAGCGTTGTGTTTTTTGCGTGGTTTGGAAAGTCTTTTTGAGTTAAGAAATTTCTTTGAAAGCTCTTCATAATCAAGCATTAGTTTTTCTCCACTTTTAACTTCTTTCACAGAAATACCAAAATTCATTGCAATTTCTTCAAATTCTTTCGGAGAAATTTTACCTTTTTCCATAAGTGTTCCAAGAGCAGTTTGATAAAATTTGAGATTTGTATGAAGAAGGCTTTTTGCTTGTTCTTTTGCTTCTTTTAACAATGATTCAGTAATTTGACCAATTTTTTCACGGTCAAAAATTTCAAATTCATTGTCATTACTTTTAGATGTGATGGCGCCACAAAAATCGCCAAATCCATAACGACCAACATAACTCCAAGCTGCGCTAGTTGCATTTTCAATATCTTTTGCAGCACCTGCACTAGCAAATGTTTCACCAAATACTATTTCTTCTGCTGCTCTTCCAGCCATTCCTACCGTTAATTTTTTTAAAAGAGTTTCTTTGTTTTCCATCATTGCATGACGAAGGATAAATCCATTAGAATACGATGTGATTGAATCCGTGCAAATCTGTGCAGGAACAGTATTAAATAATAAAGTGTAAACAACTGCGTGTCCCAATTCGTGAACTGCCACAACATGGCGTGAATCTTCATCAATTTTTTCACGGAGAGATTCCAGCACGGTAGGAATTTCTATAACGATTTTTTTCCTCTTAAATATACCAGTCATTTTATTACCGTGGCAAGTTACTCTCAATAAAGTAGCATCATCCAATAGGCAATTATAAATGTAATTAGGTAATACAGATGAAAGAATATTGGTAATTGTTGAAAGCAATGGTCTAACGCCTTGTGTTGGGAATACACCATTCTTATAAATTGTCTCAAATACAGAATCATGAAATTGAATTTTAATACCTTTGGTTGAAGTAACTAAATCACCAATTTGGTTGCATTTCATCTTAATAATTTGATAATAATTCTTTTTACTTAACGAAGGATACAAAATGTGAGTATTACCAAAACGAGCAATTTGTTCGGGACGAAATCTCTTGGTTAGTGCGTTTTTAATATCCAAAACGGTAATTCTTTTACTATATTCATGATACCAATCAGCATCTAAATCAACTTCGTCAACATCCTTTGCAATTTTATAAGCTTCATCCAAATTACCTGAAACTATAATAAGCAGTTTTTTGTATATTTCACCCTCAAAAATTGTAGGGTTTTTAGAAAATCTTTCGTATAGGTCACAAATTTGGTCCTCACTATATTTCATGATTTCTTCAACAGAATCTTCCAATTTAAAAAGACGTTTTACGCGACGAGCCAAAGAAACGCCAGTTTTGTATATTCTTTTACTTTCTTTAGCTTCTTTCTTTTTATCTTCTTTTTCATCATGGTAAACACGCTCATAATCAGCATAATATTTACTGTAAAGAAGTTCACTAAGGAGTTCAGTTTTCTTGCTTAAATCAGCATGAAACCTGCCATCACTTAATAATGTCCATACATCTGAATAAGCTCTGTTTTCTGGAATTTGTTCACCTTGTTCTGTAATGGTTCTAAATTTTTGAAATTCATCCAAGAAAAGAATACATGGTTCTTCTGGGGAAAGTGAAGATTCTTCCATTTTTCCTTGAATAGTAATTGATGTAGAATCATTGCCATTCATTTCAATTTCAAGAAATCTATCCTGCATCCGAATGTAGGATACCATTTTACGAACCAAATCAGTTTTACCTACGCCAGTAAGCCCCCATAGGCATAGGATGGTGGGTCTAATTTGTAGTTCTGGAAAAATATACCAAACTTTTATACTTTCAATAACTTGGTCAACAACATCATCAAGACCAATGAAATCCTTTTTTAACTGTATTCTTAAATTATCTAACTCTTCTTGTTTCTTTTTGATTAAAGATAACGTTGCAGTGTCCATACTTTTAATATTGTCTGTTAGACCACTGACTTTTTCTTCTGAACTGTGAATAAACTTCCAGAATTAGTAATTTGGTAGTCATTGGTATCTATTATAATTTCAGTATTGAATTGATAATCAAGTTTAGGACTTACTGATATTGAATTTTCTTCATTTAGAAATTTTATAATATTTTTACTATTTGCGTAAAGTTTTAGTGTCATAATAATATCCTATCATATAAAAATCCAAATGTCAAGAAGTATGGATATTTGATAAACGTGATAAAGGGCGTGGTAGATAGAGGGAGTGGCTAATATTCGATGACCAAGGCGGTAAATGAACAGTCATTTTAACTTCCGGTTTTGGATTGACTGATTGAAGGTGTATAACTAATGTATTCCCAAAATGACCAAAATTCCAATGTGTTGCATCAACTAAATAATCTTTTAAATCTCCATGTTCACACATTTCTACTTCTACAATATCACCAGCTTTTAATTTTTCATACGGTGAACCATCGTTAAATACTCTGATACTTTCTCCATGCTCATCTTTTATTATAATTTGCGCCTGAATCATGATTTTATTCTATTGTAAAAATGGTCATTTGTCCATTTTTTATATACATGTGTCAACCGTTTAGATTATAAAAAGTTGTGTAATTTTTGATTGTATGATAAAGTGTTATCCAATGAAAAAAGAAAATTTGGAAAAAGAACTACAGACAGTTTTAAAAGAAGCTCAAGAATTTCAAGAAAAACTAGAACTCGATTTGGCAACGGTATATTTCTTAGGAAAAGAGTCAGATAAACTCATGTCAAAATGGAATGACGCTACTTTACTTTATGACCAGAAAGAAGAAGTGAGCAAACAAATAATTGCCTTGCAAAAACGAATAGAATATGAGATAAAGATGCGTGAACACGATACTTCTAAAATACTGGCTTTGGATAACAAATTCAACCAGTTAAAAATGATTGCGGCAACAAATCAAACAGAAAATTAATTATTATATGGAAGAATATGATGACAATATTGGAGATGATGAAGCTTTATATGTGCAAAATGGTGAATGGGCACTTAAAGAAGCTACTCAACTAATCAATAAATATAATTTGTGTAAAACTGCTCATGCAAAGAATAGACTTAGACTGCAACTTGAATATATTTTACAAAGAATAGCATTTGAAAAAAAAGAAATTGGAAAATTATTGGGATATGATGAAGTTTAATAATTTAGTTAGAGAAGAATTAAAAAGGGCTAGGCGGAAGCATGGTCCTATACTCTCTATCCATGAAGGGTATGCTGTAATTCTCGAAGAATTGGATGAAGCTTGGAATGAAGTTAAAAAACAAACAGAAGAACGTAATCTAAATAATCTTCTTAAAGAACTAATCCAAGTGTCTGCTATGGCACAAAAAATGGCCGAAGATGTTGTTATACCAAATCTAAAAAGAAGTGAAAAATAAAACAACAAATGTAAAATGTAGTAAGTGTGGTGCTAATAATACAATACCTACAGATATAACAGATAACGGTCTTTTTCAAAGATTCTATTATACTTGTTGGTATTGTGAATGGAACTACGCATATATAAAATGTTTAGAAAAAGATGAACAAATCCCAAATATTTGTAGTAACTCCAACCCCAAAAGGATTGGATAACATTCTATCAGTTAAGCCAGAACTTATTAATCAATATTATTGTGCTGTTGTTAATGTATCAGACAGTGTAGGCGCTACTTTTAATTATCAAAAAGTAGGTATTCCTTCCTTTTGGTTTCCTATCAAAGAGATAGGTAGGTGGGATTATTCTCCTTTCTTTGGAACTTTGAGAGTTGTTAATGAATATTACAAGGGGGACAAACCTGTTCTAATTCATTGCTATGCTGGACGTAACCGTTCTCCATCCATAGCTTATGCAATTCTTTTGGCTAAAGGATATACATCCGAAGAAGCAGAAGAATCTATTCAATATAAAGGAATATCCAAGCGTTTTCATGATAATATAGAAAAAAAATGTATTCCGCAAAATATTATCGATTTTCTGCGAAAAGCGGATGAAAAACGATTTAATACCATATCTTTAAAGGGGGTTTTGGAAAATATGGATTATTTATATAAAGAGTCATTACAATAATTAAAAGATTATGGGAGAAAGTAGAGAAAAAAGACCAAGTGAAAAAATACTAGACAGTCTTTTTAGTATTTTCCGCTCATTGGATATTGAATTGTGGACTGGTGAAAAATATCGTGTTCAAGATGTTGAAGAAAATGTCAATATTGCTAAACAATATCTTGATGATTTATTAAGACAATTTAAATCAGAAGTCGGGTATGTGGATTCACAACTCACTACAAATCCCAATACAACACCTTGGGTTGACCCAACATTTAAGAAAAAAGAATGGTATGTTACTCCAATAGTTACAGAATCAGAAAAACTAACAAAGTAATTTGTTCTATAAAAGGAGATAACAAATATGGAAAATTATAAATTTAATTCTGAATGGACTTCTATTCAGGAAAGTCCTCCTGCATCAGGAGCTAGATATTTGGTTACTGATGGCGATGTTGTAGTTATTGCTACATATCTTTTAGAACCTGATGGGAACAATGTTTGGATATTTAGCGGAATGGCATCAGAATCCGATGCTAAAAACTTCAAAGTTCAGGCATGGATGGAATTACCTAAACCTATTAAACCACCGGTAGTAGTGATAGAAGAGAATAAAATAAATAATTAAAAGGATATTTATGAGTTATGAACAAAGAATTACGATTGCAAAGTTTTGTGGATGGAAAGACATTGAAGAATATCATTATCACGATGCAGATGGTATTGATGGTTTTCCTCCAAACTTTGTTGATGTTGAAGGATTTGGTAAGAAATTTTTTAGAAAAGAAATCCCCGATTATTTTTATGACCTCAATGCAATAAATGAGGCAATACTAAAGTTACCAGAAGGCAATATGGCATCAAGTAATCCTGCACATTATCCACATTGGATGTTTTGGACACATCTTTGTAAAATATTAGGAATACGCTTATTTAATAATGGAACATTTGTTGGTTCTCCAGATGATTTATTTAAACTTACCACCGCTACTGCTACTCAAAGAGCCGAAGCTCTTCTACAAACTATTAAAACGATATGAAAAGAGAAACGATAATTGATGATAAAGTTGCTTTAAGGGCATTTGTTATGCCTGATATGTTTCCTTTCTTACTTGAAGTTTATACAAAGGAAGGTAAAACCGAAGCTACTTTATTGGAAGATATTAAAAAGGCCAGAGAATGTTACAAACAATTGGTTGGTATTGAAAAACAAAAAATTACCAAAGCTTAGTATTGTCTTTTCCATATTAATCGCCTTTGTAAGAAATTCAACAAATCGCCCACATGTTTGAATTCAGAAGATGAATAGCCGGGAGCCATAGGAACATCAAAAATACAATAACCTTTTTTACACTTCCATCTTACACGATGGACTTTCCTTACTTTGTCAAATTGAATCATACCTTCCAAAACAAAGTTTGAGAATTCTACAATCTCAAAACATTCGTATTCAATTACATCATATCCTTGCTTGCGAAGCATTCCTGCAAACATTGATGTGAGGGTATGTTGCACAATATTAGATTAATCTTCAATTTTCCATTTTTTGGAAAAATTAATAGCACCAGCGTCTATCATATTTTGAATTTCTTTCAGCTTTCTATGATATTCCTTGTGAAAATATTCAGCATTTTGTCGTTCAAAATCAAAGGCACTTTTCAGGCAATAAATAACAACAAGTAGTGCCAAAATTATTAGGGATAATATGATGATTAGAATTATCATAATTTTGTATGTTCTAATTTTTTGTTACTTGATAAAGTAATTTTTTATAATCTTCATCACTTAATGTTTTACCATCCAATAACTTAAAAACATAAGACGAACGATTTGTTCCTTTTCCATACGATTGAAATGTAACCACTGCTTGTAATTTACGAGTAGGATATTTGCTAAGTTCGTTTTTAACGAAATTAACCATACCTTCCTCAATTTTCAAAACTTCTTTCCAACCATCACAAATACGGGATATATCACCACGGATTTGAGTTGCCAATTCATGGTCAAATTGAGTGGACACTTTATCATAAAATTCAGTGTAAGTGGGTTTTCCAAAGTTGAACCATACATCAATAACTTTATCAAATGAAGCCAATTCTGATTTCATGTGATGAAGGGTAAGATACCATGTAGATTTAATTTTATGAATTGATTGCCCACCATCGGAATAAACACAAACGCCTTCTTTGTCTTTCCATTGGTCAACATTCAACAAAAGGTCTTCAATGGTGGTAAAGGTATAGGTGGTAGGACGCTTCATAAAATTGTAAGAAGCGTATTCATCCAATTCTGATTGAGGAACTAATGAATAATCATTATGTTTTACAACACCTACTAAATACCAATCAGGTTGGTCGCCGTAATTAAGAATAATTTTTTGAGTAGGTGATACCCATTCAAACAAATAAGAGACATTCCAAGTATTATCATTGTTTATAATATTCGGAAGAATAGTTTGCTTAAAAATTTCAAGCTCATGACCATTTTCAAGTTGAGTAGCGTCAACGGTGCCACGAGTTCTTAAAATATATTTACCTTTCCATTTTGAAACAATGAGTAATGAACCATCAATTTTTTCAACGATGGTGGAATTTTTTAAAGAATTGGGTAAAGGAAAAACGTCAGGCGATTCACCCCAATTCGTAAATTTGTAAAAGCCTGCTGAAATAAGCTCACCATTGGAATCCCAAAGAGAGGAACGGAAAATTTTGTTGTCATGGTCCCATTTTGCGCCAATATGTTGAGGTTGAACCAAATAGACCATTTCACCATTCAAAATACGCTCATGTACCATGAATTGCGTCAAGTCAATATATTGTAGGTCAACTTTCATCACAAAAGTCTATCATAATTCTATAATAAGTCAAGCCTCGTTTATTAACTATTAGGCTTCGGGTTCTTCGCTTCCTTCAACACAATCATCTTCAACACAATCATCTTCTTCAACTAAATTTTTCAATAATTCTAAATCTTCGTATTCTGATGGGTAAATTTTAACCATACATTCATTTAAATAAAGAACCATCGCTTTACAAGTATCCGATTCATTATTTTTTATCCACTCTTTAATCCACCTTTCAGCATCCACATATCTAAAACGAGTAGGAGATGTGCCAATATTATAGGTATAAGCATAACGTGCTACTTCTTCATACCTTTTGTCTGTCTTTACTTTTTGGAAGAAGTCAAATAATGAAGTAATTTTTTTCATATTTACGTATGGTCGTCATAGTAGGGAATCCAATCGTAAGACCTCCATCGCCTATGTTGTTCTTCATATTCTCTTTCCATCATTTGTTCCCATTGTCGCCTTTGGCGGCGTTCACATTCTTCGTTTATCCGTTCATTAAATGATATGTTGTCTTTGTAAGGCATATCTTCTTTTTTTATATTTTTGAGTCGTTCAACTACAGGGTCAGGGTTTTCTTCTACTCTATTTCTAAGATTATTTATTGCATTGACTACTGATAGACATGAATTTGGGTCATTGAAACGAGCTACTCTATATAAAGTATTTATAGCATATTCGTATGTCTTCTGTTCAAAATAACCGCCGAGATATTCAGCTGCAATAATAGCTAACTTTTTATAATACTTATTAGTTTTAGCTTTGAATGCTAGGTCAGCTAATGATGTTACTTTATCTATAGTCATGATATTTCTTCATAAGTTCAAGTATGCCCAATGAAATATCTTTTTGAACGATTTCTTCTACTGATTCTTCGGGAGTGTGACCCGTGGTATTTATATCAATAAAGTTTTCTAAAGGAGGCTCATAATCAGAAACAGCAAAATTTTCTCTTTCTCTTACATCAGTTTTGTGAATATAAATTTCCCTCATATCCATTCTTGAATTTTTGAATTCTTCTCTTACATTTCTATAAGGATTAACTGTAGCAATTATTATGTTAAATCCTTGGTCAACAAGATAAGTAATCAATCGTTGTAAAGCTCGTGTTTGTTCTTCTCTCCATTCTCTTGTAAAATGTTTAGGAGAGTATGAGTTACCAAAGATTTTACGCAAGTCATCCCCATCAAAATACAGACATTTTTCAATTTTTGCTTGTAGAAGCTTTGCCAAAGTACTCTTTCCGCAACCGGGTTGACCTATGAGCCAGTAAATCATGTTATTTCTTTTTTCTTTTAAATACAGAATCATCAAGAAGATATTTTTTCCAATAATAATAACTTCCTTTTGGGTAAAATCCTTTAGTAGTTTTTATAATTTCAGCAATTTTATCAACATTTACAATTTTATGTTGACATATAAAATTAACATCATCTAACCATTTTACAATTTCTTTGGTTTCTTTGTATGAGTCAAAAGTGAGTAAATTTTTTGTGATAAGATGACCTGCATAAATGCCTTTTGGATTCTTTTTGGTTTTCTTGCCGGTTATGAATGTCTCCCAAATGGGAACACGCCACATAACGAAATTGGAACGCCTACTAACGATGGTATATTTTTTCATTATAGGGCACTATATCACTTTTTCTATATACTGTCAAGCCTTATAAAATAAGGCGTTTTCCGAAATATCTATGTATATATGATTAATTATGGAAAACTATTCATTGGTAAGAATTCTTCAAAATGACCCAGATTTTGCTAGAGCATTGGCTAAAAAGAAAGAGGCGGTCAAGAAGGATAAACAAAACCTTTTAGATGCAGCAAAATTATACACAAAAAAATATCAAACAGAAATTCTTGAAGGAACTAAGCAACGTCAAAAATTACTTACAGATGGGAAAAAGAGGGGATTAACCGAAGAAGAAGTTTTCCAAGGTAATACTACTTTTTATCCTACAATTTACACACCTATTCTTAATTTCTTGTATTTTATGTTAAGAGAGGAAGAGATAAAGCAGACTACTAAAACCGCTGAAGAAGTGCTTAAAGACTATCTTGAAGAATTCGGATTTGAGATTAGCGATGAAACCAAATTGTATATCAAAGGAATACTACATTCATTAGCAATAGAACAAAAACTTGATGAATTGGGTGATAGTGTATCTTTTGAGGATGTTATTACTGATGATGTTACTATTGAACCAGAAGAAATCGGTAAATTTATTTATGGTTCTTTGACTACCGATGAATTTAAAAAGATTAAAAAATTGAAAGCCCTATCACGAAGCGGTAACGAAAAAGAAGCTTTTCTTGCATATCGTAAAGCTTTAGCATTGTGTAAAAAATATAATCTGGAATTTGACAAGATACCTTGTGATGTTAAACAAAATCTGGAACAATAATTACAGGTTTGTTCATCGTGTAAGCGTGTTCAATGCTGTTTTTAGTTCCATGCGAGACGCAGTCCCAAAATGCAATAACCATATCTGAAGCAGCAATTATATCTTTGTTTCTAACAAAACCAGCAGCTTTTCCATACTTTTTCCAATTAGGTTTAAAAATTTGGGTGGGAATCCCTTCATCCTTAGCATATTTTTCAGCAAGAGAATCCGCACCCTTAGCACCACCAGAAATAATTAGACTTATGTTTGGATACAAGTTGTCCAATGATTTCTTTAATAAATCATAATCATTAAATGTTCGTGAACCAACTACAGCAATTTTCATGCTCTGTTTTTTCTTGTTTCACCCGTCATTCCACATACTTCACATATTTGCTGTTGGTAATGTTTTTTAGGTGTAGTTTTCCATTGGAATTTATGTCCAATGATAGCACATAAAAGTTTGTAGTATCCTTCTGTTATAATTTCAGTTGGAGGAGCTTCAACATTTTTGTCAGGTTTAATTTTCATAGTAATTTTTAATTTCTTTAAAGATAGTCAACATATACTGAATGTATTTTAATCGTTCATAGTAATCCAAACAAAAAAGTCTTTCAGCATAAAATCTTTTTTGAGGAAATTTTAACTTTCTAAATTTTTCTGTTATAAGCGAATTCATCTTATTATTATTTCTTTAAATTTTTCTGCTTCTGCATCTGTTAGGTCTGCACGTCCATCACACCATTTTCCACAACCGCCCTTCTCTTTACTACAAAATGAGCCAATATGACAACCATCCATTTCAACACCACAGATAGGGCAGTGTATTCCATCGTCTTTTACCCAGTAGGATTTAGTTGGTTCTTTGGGGAATATTACTTCGTAGTTCACATTTAGTTCTGATTTTGTCAATACATCTGCCCATAGTTTATGGTGAACATAAATCTCATAATCGGTAGATTTTTTATTCCCTTTACTCTTTGCTAACCAATAACTTGCATCTTCAAGATGTTCGCAAAGAGCATAGTTAACTAAATTCTCAAAGACTGTTTTATAAACTTCATCATTTTCATTAAATGGAAATTCAAATTCCAATGTTACATTGACTTTTATATTTTTCATATGAATTATTGTGGGGTCTTTTAATGTTTGAAAAAATGGTCGGTTTCCTTTTTTAAGTTCTTCTCTTAATTGTTCAGGAGAAGAATTATCCAAAAAATCTTTAAGCATTTTTCGCATGTTATTCACCATACTTTTTTGCTTCTTCTTCACCAAATTTACCTTTAAGTAAATCTAAATACTTCCGTGTTTTGATTTTTGCCATCCAAATATTACCGCGATGAGCACCGGTTCGTTCTGTTCCTTTACAAACGACGCCCTCAAATATTTTACGTTTACTAAATGTATCATATTTACCGTCACGAATATCGTAAATAAGTTGGTCGCTTAAATTGCCTTCATACATTATCGTTGGAATTTCAACTTTGACTTTGGCTGTAAGTCTGACAAATTCTTGAGGTAATAGAAATTTTCGGTTTTTATGACCAATCATTAAATCAAAGAGTATCAAATCTTTCGGGTCATCTTTTTCGTGATAACCAGCAAATGAATTATCCCCAAAGAATTCAAGGAAAGCAATTACTTCACGTTCATGAGGCCACATTTCTTCAATAAGGTCAATCAACTTGTCTTGATATTTGTTGTAAAAAATATCTACAGCTTCTCCTAAAAATGGATGGCCTTTATCGAATAATTGGGTGCGACTACCGAAAAGACAGAACCCTTTTTTATTAGTATATTTTACTCTGATATTAGAACCGTCATATTTCTCAAAAGCAACACACGGAGCGTGCGGTGCTCTTGCTGATGGTAAGATGGTTGGATATTCTATCACAATTATTTAATTTTTGTACATCTAGCTGATGGAAAAAGTTTCTTAGGATTGGTTTTTGTGCTTTTAGCTGCCCATCCACAATTATGATTTAATAAATTATTACAGCAACAATCGTTGGTTTCTCCTTTTAAATGAGGAACAGCATCAGAACAGAATGTGCGGGAATTGGGACCAGCAAATAAAATTTGAAAAATACAATATCCATTTTTTGCTGCGTTACAAATGTATTTTGTATTATTCATGTTTTATTAAATCCATTTTATAGTCTATAGTCCAAAATGTTTTGTTACCAACCTTTTTCTCTTTTTCAATCCATATCTGGCTATTATCACCGTTAGTTTTGCTATATGAAATGTTGATGGATATTGAGACAGTCTAAAATTAGTGTAAGGAGAATAGAACCAATTTTGGCTATACCAACTATTCCACGAAGTATTGTTGTCTTCAAGAATGGATTGATATTCAAAAAAATCTTGCACGCCATTCAAAAACCATATAGCTGTTATTGAAACAATTAAAATGACGATACAGTATAATGATATGATTTTTATATTTTCCATATTCGTGAATTAATCAATAGAAAAAAAGAAACGTTTGATTTTATATCCCATATACCAAATCAATGCTGCTACAATACCTATAAACCAATGACCTGTTATCATTAGTAATAGGAAAACAATAAGATAACCTATATTCCATAATTTCATATAAATGCTACTCCATTTCTATAACCAGCTTCTCTCCAAACGTCTTGGTTTGATTGTTCATCATCGCCAATGAATCCACGTTGTTCATTAAGTTCAGGTTTTTCGCCTGTTTGCATCCAGTGTTTAAACATTCTGTCATAGAGAACTAAATAAACTGCTGCTGCCAGATTTGTGCAATGTTTTGTTGGTATGCTTACAAATCTATGACAAAATCTTCGAGTTACTTGGTCTATTGAGCCATCTTCTGGCCCAAAGACATAAATCGCTTTAGGAGGATGAATAAAGTCACATAGACATTCAGACCCCGGCAATAGTTCAATCGCAATTGGCGTAACTCCTTCACCCTTAAAATGTTCAAATGGATAATCAAACTGGCGAAGTTCAACATCCTTATAACCTTTCAACCGTTCTTCACGGGGGAGACGTTGCCCATCATCCAACCTAACACGGTTTCCTGTCCACCAAAGTTGTTTTGCTCCGAAGCACGAAGCTGCTCTAAGTACCGCACCAACGTTAGCAGAATACTTGGGATTAACCAAAACAACCGCTGGGTACTGACCCAGCGGTTTTGCGTTTTTCCCGTAGATTTCAGGTTTTATTTGGGTCACGGTTGAATTACTTTTGTTTAGAACGTTATACCGATACCAAATCTATATGGGATTTGAGAATTATCAACTCCCCGACTCAGCACATCATAACTTGCTCCAATATAGATAAAGGCATTGGCACCGACATAATATTCAAAGGAAGCTTCCGGACCTGTATGCCAAGCCGAAGTATCCGAATCATACGATAATCCAGCATACCATCCAGTGTTGAGCCACAAATCCTTGTAAATATCCCATGCATATTCAGGATAAATATCTGTTTCACCAGCAACAGAAGGTTGCCAAGACAAAACTTGCTCCACTCCAAACCAGACATTGGGATACTTCTTAATAGGGTCTGTAGAAAAGGTAGTATCCAAGCCAAATTGAGTTTGACTTGTCGTAGGATTAACGAATCCACCACCACCAATAGTAAGTTCGTAAGACTCTTTCGGAGTAGCATCATCCTTCATGCTCAAAGAGTTGGTGTTGAGTTTTGGAGTAGTAGTGGCGTCATTGGTGCTCACAGGATTTGTTTGAGCAGCGTTGAGGCCAATAATAGCCAATGTAAGAACTGCGAATGTAACAATTGTTTGTTTCATATATTTAGTTTGTTGTATTAACTATTTGTTGTATTGTTTGTTGTTTTGATTGATTATTGTTATTAGTCAGAATTCATAGGAATTACCGAGGCGAAGATAATCACTTTACCGAGAACCATGACTTCCTGTTTGGTAATGTTATTACCATTCAAGTCAATCGTCACAGCCGATGCCAACGTATCACCATTTGCATTCATTGTGTCTTTATATTTCATCGTGCCACTCAAGCCGGGCACCGTAGCATCACTTGAGAAGAACGCTGATTCGTCAGTTGGAGCGGCAAAGGCGCTTGAAGCGTCAGGTGCCGGTTCATTAACACGAACATCGAATTCATATTGGCCAAGACCGTTGCTCTTGCGGTTTGGGTCTTCAACCCAACGAATTGTGCCGGTAACACGGTCAACTTTCACGATACCACCTTCGGCATACTGAACGGTGAAGTTGTTGAAGAACCAACAATTTTTGTCATAATCATAATACATTTGACCATTGACAGTTACGGGTTGATAAATTTGAACTGGTCCTTCGGCGATGACCACTTGGCGGAAGTCCATCTTGTCATAACGCTTTAATGCGACGGTCATAGGTTTACCATTCACAAGACGACTGATGTTGACTGTTTCACGAATGGTATCAGTCCAATTTGAGGGACGAACAAGCGGCTTACCCGCGGCTTGCCCACTGAATTTACTTGTAAAACCACCAGCGTTACCCATCGGCAGAATGTCAACCACAAGAGAACTTTTGTCGTAGTTATACACACCATCGGATGAAATCGGCACCATACCATACATGCGGCCAATATTTTTCGTCTGTGCTGGATTCTTTGGATTCACAACGTCACAAGCAACGTCATACTTCAACGAACGGGGTTGAGTGATGGCCTTGCTGAACATACCCTCAATAATCTGCGGGCGGTCAGTCATTTTGCCGTGGAATACGGCGCTGTTTGCGACGTTGATATTAATATCATAAACGTCTTGGATGCCCTTCGTTCCCGGCGGATTCTGATGGGTGTTGAAGGTAATATTCATCGTTCCTTTGATGAACGAGGCGGCTGCTGCGGGTGTGTTGGTTTGAGCGGAGGCGCCTACACCAATGAACGTCAGGGCCATTACTGCGAGTGCTATTAGGTTCTTTTTCATTTGTTTTTGTTTGTTTGTTTGTTTGTTATTTGTTTTGTTAATTGTTTGTTGATGATTATTGCTGTTGAGTAGTATCAGTGGTAGTAGTGTCAACAGGATTACCATTTTCATCTGTCGCCGGTTGGGCGGTTGAACATCCCTTGAGGGCGAGTGCTACGATGATAATCAGTAACACGATGACTGATGCGATAATTTTGAATTTCATAGTTTTGTTTGGTTTTAGTTGTTAATTGTTTTGTTAATTATTATTAGTAACTTCTGCGACTGCGAGCAGATGATTTCACTGGCACAGGCACAGGTTCCGCCTCGATGACATTATCGGAGTCAAATCCCAAATCAAGGGCCGGTAGGCTAGGTGCTTTTAGTTGAGCCGGTTGACGAGCTGGAGCAACTTCAACGGTTGCCGGAGACTTGTCAGATGCTGAACCATCACCTTGCTCATCCAACAAACTCGTTTCAAGTTCAGCGAAAGCCGTATTCAAACCATCTTGAACGGTATTGAGAGCGGTATCCTGTAGTAACTTGGATTGAAAATCCTGACCAACATTGGCCAATTTGTTTGCCGCCGCCATGGTTTGGGCAATCTTCCAATCCGAACGTTTTTCTTCAATCACTTCGGCGAAGTCAGCAAGATTTTTTTGGGCTTGTTTGTATTTGTTACCCCGTAGGGAAATTAACGCACTCAATTTTTGATATTTATCAAGATATTGAGACGGTTTATCCGGATACTTTTCATCATGTTCTTGAATTTGAGCGTGAAGGTCTTGTAAAACGGCATAAGAAGCAGTGATGTTTTCACGAATCTTAGCCAAAGCATCCATACGGTCTTTATATTGATTTTCCAACATTTCGATTGGATTGGCCGCTGCCGCAGCTTTGAGGGCCTTCAATCGCCAGTTCGCAAGTGAAATGGCAAACCAAGGGACAATGACATTGACTGTAAATAGAGCAATTATGCCCACAACAATCAAACTGACAAGACCTTGGATGGTCGCAATAGCGATAGGCGCGAAGAGGAATCCTGCGATACACAAGCCAACGACTTTGGCGATGTTTTCAATACGTTTATGTTTTTGTTCAATTTCGTTCATAATTTTGTTTTTTGTTTTTGTTTAATTGTCTCAATAGTATATCACGTTTTTATAAAGTGTCAAGCGTTCTCTCTGCTAATCATCATAACCAGACCAATGACCTGTATAAGTGTAAGTGTATTTTATAGCTTCCGGTTTGCATGAAAATACCAATTTTTTACAATGGGGGCAATAAAAATCCTCAAGAACTTCAGCAGCTAAAATAAATTCTTTGGTTAGTCCCGTTTCTTTTTTACATTCAGGACAAACTAAACTTGCTGGGCTGTTATCAGTAGTAGTTTCAGGGGGCATGATTATTTTAAGTTATTGTTTCAGTCCTATACCACAATTGTAACAAGTGACTCAGTGGAGTTATTTTTTTCCACCATTTCGCTTTTTTTTTTAACTTCGTCACTTTTTTCCGGCGTTTTTTCTTTGCCATCGTTCTTTTTTGGCTCCGGTGTCTTTATTTCGGCGATGGCTACCGGAGCCTCTTCTTTTTTTGGTGGAAACTTTTCTCTGATAAGTTCTTCAAGAGCTTGTTGATAAAATTCACGAACAACACGATGGTCAACGGAAGCCGCTGAATTTAATTCAAGAAAATGCCACTTCTTTTTGAAAAATAAAACATCGGCAGCTCCACAGTCCAAACCAATTTTCTTAGCTGCCATCAAAGTTTGATGATGAAGGTCGCGAGAAATACTTTCACAAAAATTATATCCCCAATTACTGCGACAAGGGTGTTCTTGTTCTTCATTACATTCCATTTTCACTCTGCGCCCACACAAAGTTTTTTTACCACAAAACCAAATTCTGTATTCCGCGTCAGTTTTAAGAAAACGAGTTCCATAAGTACCATAATCAATCTTAAATGGTCCTTTCATTACAGAAAATCCATTTCCAGCGGCATGTTCAATAGGCCTAACAACTGCTAGAACATTTTTTGGAACACTTTTTTCATAAATGGTAGGAACATTGACTACCTGAGCCAATAATCTGATAGATTCATTCTTTTTACAATTCAATTTAATACTGTCTGCTGGATTGAGAACTTGTTTAAAATCGGTTCTTTTACCATCTTTGGTATAAAGGTGAGAACTATTGCCCCAACGAATTATAACATCATCATCATAACGGTAGGCATACTCCCCCATACGGGTAGTAGTGGGATAACCCAAACGACAAGCAGATTGATATTCACTATCTATAGTAAAAACTTTAACAGCCATAAAATTTTCGGGTTAGTTTTTAATAATATTCTGTTTAGTTTTTATTTTTAATCACGACGAAGATGATGATTTGAAAAATATCTATCACTGCGCCAATCTTCTCCAAGAACTCCATCCGTTGCTCTACTTCTGTTAGCTGAACTTAAATTTCCACCATAAGCAGAACAACTATTATTCCAACTATCTTCATTTGCCTTATGTTTCAAATATTTGCCGTCCTTGTCAAAATGATACCATCCGTGAAGAGCTTCAATAGAACCACCATATTTTTGATAATCAAATTCAGATGCTAATAAAACTCTTTCTTTGTCTAGAGCTTGGATTTCCAAATCTCCACTTGTTTTAACAACCCAAAGTTCTCCATTACGATGAAGGCCAATAAACACACCTGCAAAATCAACCACTTCGGAGAATTTCTTTGGGCCAATAATATTCCAAAAATGTGCAGCAACTTCACTATCAGTATCACCTACCATTTTGACTTGTTTACTTAAAGCAAGTCGAACAAGGTTATATTCACTCCAAATTCCATTATGAATAAATGCCCACGGACCCACTATGAATGGATGGGTATTTTGTTTCACATTTTCACCATGAGAAGCTGACCGAAGGTGGGCGATAGTCCAACTATCACAAGGCATGTGAGATAAAAACGGTTTGGTTTTAATTATAGAACTGAATGATTTTGCCCATTTTTCCACAACGAACTGGCCATCATTAACATACGCAGACCCTGTGCCATCAATGTTTTTGTTTTCAAAATTAGCTAGAATTTCCAAAGCTTCTTTTCTTGGAAATCCCGGCGGAAATGCAGCAACTCTACACATTTGTATTTTCCTTTGTGTTAGTGTTTATAGATGCATCATTCATGATTCAAAGTATATCATGTGTTTATAAAAAGTCAAGCGTTCTATATTATGCATTTCCGTTTGGTGAATTTTCTTGTGCGATAATTTTTTCGAGTTTTGGAATGTTTGAGAGTTTATATTTTTTCAATTGCTCAATATCAAGTCGGTTTTCTAAACCATAAATAATAGTTGAAAGAACAGAAGAAGCTAATAACGGTTTGCCATTTCTGTTGACAACTGCTCTCAAATCTTTTCTCAAACCAATACTAATCTTGCTTTTATCCTCAGAATTGGAATAAGTTTTGACCTCAACACCGTTAGATTTAAAAAACTCTACAAGAGCACTTAATTTTTCTTCAAAGTTTTCATCAATGCCATCATAATAATATTCAATTATTATAGGTGGATTATCCGCTTGACGAAGACCATAAACAAAATATTTGTATTCAGTAACCAAATTGAATAATTTGGATTCCCTTCTAATCTTTGTCAGATTAAAATCTTTTTCTTTAAATTCAATCATTATACCCTCTCATTGTTATATCGGTGCCAGATAATATCTATACCGATTTTGTTAGAAATACATGGTTTCATATCTACTATACCCCAAGATTCTTTCATATTTGTTTTTGGAAGCCAAGTTAGTTTGTTTTTTACAAGAAAATAAATTAAATCAATATAAGGTTTGTAAACTTGATACAAATACATTTTGGTAATATCTGCCCAAATTGCAGGAAATTGTTCAAGAACTCGTTTTTGATTCATCTTAAAAAAATCATCCTTTACAGCAAATTTGTGCCACTCAAATTTTGGATTGTTCAAAACTTCATACATCACAGTTTTGCTCAAACACAACATAGCAGCAGATACATAAGGTTCAGCAACCCAACTGCTCATCACACGATATTCAAATCCCCAATCTTGTTTTCTAAAATTACCCATATAACCATATTCATCTGCTCTTCGTCTTAATCCATGCTCTCTCTTTTCCATAAGAATAGAAACAATGCCAACATAGTGGTCTAAAAAATTAACAGCTTGCTCATGAGTAATAAGACGTTTTGGAATACCAAAATGCACATGCCCACCAAAAGGATAGCCACCATACCATGTTCCAGCAACCCATCTAAATTTTAGGAATTGAGGTTCTTTAATAATTTGTCTTACAAGAATATCGTAAATATTGTTGACAACTTGAATAGGGTCTTTGGAAGGTGCAGGTCGTATTTCAAATGTTATTCCATTTCCATCGGAACCAAATTCAATACCTTCTTCATTACTTACATAATCAGTTGACGTAATCATTTGCCCGTTACTTGTAGTGCAAGCAAATTCAGGGTCAGCCCCTATAGTAAAATCTATTACTTTTTCATTCATTGGAATTATTGAGCAACAAATCTATCGGGAGTAACGCTCATCATAGGTATAACAATGTGAGGCTGAGAACCGCTAAGTTGAATAACACCATTAACAGGTGACCAAAAAATTTCATTTTTATCAAGTTCAAAGTATTCAGCTACTTTTTTTGGAAGTCTAATAGTAATAAATTTCTTACCAATAGTTACAGGAGTGGAATGAAATTTACCAGCCACAAAAATTTTAGGTTTACAAACTTTTTTAGTTTTTTTCTTGGAAGTAGGCATAATATTTTTTAATTATAGAATAATTGTATCATGGATTTATAAAAAGTCAATTGTTATTTTTCGTTGAAAATGCGAATCAATGCTTCTTCTCTGCTTATACCCAAGGTTGTCTGGAAATTTTTAATATCTGCTTCAACAGCAGCATTAAACCATCCGTATTCACATGTATCGCCTTCTGAAAATGTTTTTTCTTCATCTTCTTTCACTTCTTCAATATCAATTACATTACCTGCATCATCAACTGTTTGCCGGCCATCTGTGAGTAATAATTGTTTTCTGTTTTGGGGAGTTGAAGCATCTACTCCGCAACCTTGAGAGCCATTTGTGTCAATAGTAACGATAGGTGGAACATTTTGTCTCCAAAATTCCAAATAACTATCATCACCACTATCATCAGTAGTATCCCAATGTTTTCTGAAATTAAAACTATGAGAATAATTTCTTTCTGTATTATTTCTGTTGGGGGAATATGAATGAGAGTTGTAATTAGTAGTAGGTTTATAAACACCATATCTAAAAGTAGTGTTGGAGTACCACACCCCCTCATCCCAAGTGCCCCCACTTTCATTAAAAATATAAGTGGCACCATTTCCATCCATTATAGCAAGTTTATCTGTGCCTATGGATACAGTAATGAGATAATTCAATGCTCCATTGTTAATAGGAACTCCATAATTTTTAACCAATGGTTCTAACACTAATTTGACAAAATGACCGGTATCGGAAAGCCCATCGATAGAACATTTGATAGGAAGAATACCGTTATGAACGAGAGCTAGCTTGTTGTCATTAAACAGAAATGGATGACAATTTGTTGCATCAACTTTACCATGTGTTGCTTTTCGGAAATGAATTAAACAATGATATTGTTTAACTGCTTCATATTGTTTAATAACTTCATCAATATTGAATATTCCTTTTCTTAAATGAAGAACACCATTATTTGCCCATGCCAAACCAGCTCCGTCAGGATGATTTTCAAAACCATTCCTCAAATGCTTTTGTGGAACTTCAACATTAGCTGGTTTGTAAATTGCTAAACACATAATTTCATCTTTGTGTTGGTTCTGCTCCAGCTTCAACATCGAAGCCAAATTTTTTGATTAATTTCATTTCTTGTTCTGTGAATTTTGTTTCTTTCCCCGAAAATCTAGCACATATAAATGCGTAAAGATGAGGATAATCTTTATTTCTAAGTTTGACATAATTCACAAAATTATCCCAATTACGACAATAGGTAATACCATAATTACCTACCATACAAAATTGAATAAGAGCATCACAAAATTCTATTGCCTTAAAAAATGATTCTCGTTTGAGTGTTCCTTTGAAAATTCTAAATTCAATAGTATCATGATTGACAAGATTAACAGCTTCATATCTGTCACTGCGAGACAGTGTTCCGATGCGTTTAACTGTTCCGTATTTCTTTTTGCAAATACAGGAATAGTTACATGACCTTCTGCCAGCAATTGTTTCAATATGTGGTTGATTATTTTCATCATTCACGAATACCACAATTTTTGCTATAGTGAGAAGTGATAGAGGTTTCTTTGAACAGTGGATATGAAGACCACAATTACCTCTTTCACTGTTAAACGAAACCAAGTTATCAGGTAAATTGTCAAAAAATTTATTCCAGCGAACAAGGTGTTCTTCCTTGGATGCTGGCTGTGTGCAAATTTCAAAGCCGCAACTTAAACTGCCATCTTCTTTCACAATAGCAAAATCGCCAAATAAATCAATAACTTTTTGAGCTTTCACACCACGTTCCTCTTTGCTTTTATTTTGAACTTCAACTTCTAGTTCTATACCGTAATAATGAGGCGGCTTACCTTGAAACTCAATTTTAGGTTTTTCTTCGTATGTGGTTATTGGGCCATAATAATTGAAACATTTATCGCATACTGAATATTTCCCCCTGATTTTGTGAGTTATTTTGTCTTTTTGGAAAGTGTTATTACACATAGGGCAAATCTTAAAAGATTTGTCAAAACATATCTTGCAGTAAATATTTTCCTTGTAAGTAAGAAAGTCTTGCCTGTTAAAGAATTTATGACAACAAGAACATTCTCTATAATTTACAGTAAAACAACGAAGACAAACGTTAGTTATGTTTAGGTCATTCTTTTCAGATATGCGATTTACTTCTTTTGATTCATTTTTATTATAAAGTTTATTACAACAAACACAAGTAATATAATGTTCTTTTGCACATTTGTCACATACCAAAGATTTATCTCCCATTATTTGAAATGAAGAATGAGCATCTAACTTTGTATGACAGCAGTTGCATTCTCCCGTCAATGTTCCGTTAAGGATATTATCTCTTCTACAAGCTGGGCAATCACAAGGCATTATATTCTCTTCTTTGATAAAAGTTTTTTCAGACGTATTTTCAGCCCGAATATAGTTGTCAGAACTTTCTGGCATTGGTATTGGTTCGGTGAAAATTGATGTTGAATTTGGGTCTATGGTCGGCATTTTAATTGCTTTTCATTATTGAGCTTATATTATAACACGTAGATATAAAATGTCAAGAACTGTAATAATCTCATTTAGAATCCTTATTCATTGTTAAAATTATACACACAGAAATAATCTATCTTTTATTAGATGTTGAACGTTCTAATAAATGGTGAATTTCTATTACAAGATAAATTAAAAAGTTTTTCAATTCTCTTTACAAATGTAGAAATGGTAACAAATCTTTTTGTGTAATTTTTATTACCAAAACCACGAATTTCAATACGGGATGATTTATTTGTTCCATTACCGAAATGACACAAAGTTACACACCAATATTTGTCATTTACAATATCAACCATAGATTCAACCATAGACTTGAATAGACGAACTTTGGAAGGCGATTTTTTTTGAGTTGCTTTTAACACAGTTTGGCAATAACGATTATTTTCTCTATTAAATTTTTTCAAAATTTGGTTCCATAATTTTGAAGAAATAAATGGAAGGGGATTAAAATTTTTCATTTTAGTTTTATCTGCTGAAGAAATATTGACATGAAGGCCACAGGATGTATTAGTATTACCGTATTTATTGACAATATTAAACACTGTTTTTAGTACTTCCATTGATTCTTTGGGAGGTAGTGGTGCTGTTCTGATTTCCGTGGAATGATAACTATAGCCACAACCTGTAATACTACCATCCTCACCAATAATAATTTTTTTCTTCAATCCATAGATTTCTTTACAAAATTGAGTGAACTTGCTACTTCGGATACGACATTCTACTTCAAATCCTAACCGAATGTCAGTATCGTTAGTGAAAATAGCTTTCATAAAAAGTTAAGTAGTTTTTTGCCCTAGCCACCAATTAAGTTTACTACCAAATCCCTTTGCTTTGTCATAACATTTGCCGCGGAAAATATCTTTGTAATGATTATAAATTGTGAGCTTCACATTTTCAGGAAGAATCTTTAATTTATCAAGAAAATTAGACAATTGCTTATCTGTTAATCCTTTTTGGTGAGCATATTCAGCAATTCTCCATTCAGGTGAACCTTTGAGAAATAAATCAGATGCTACAATAGCAATTTCTTTCTCTCTTTGATTCAATTTTTTCATAAAAAACAGGGGCGATTTTACTCGCCCCTATTTTGTTGTTTGTTTTGTTGTTGTTGACCTAAATTGTGAAATTATTGCTGGTCAACCGTGTAAGTGGAATAGCAGTCAGTCGTTCCGGGAGTTACCACATAGCCGCTGATACCAGCCACGATACCTTCCAAATCCTTGCAAGTCACGCCGTTGATTTTGAGAGCACTCTGAATTTGTTTAAGAGTCACTGGTGTTCCTTTTGACAAATATGCTTCAATTCGTTGAACTAAAGGGCTTTGCGTAGGATTGGGAGCATTAACGGATGGCGGAGTGGAGGCTGGAACACCTGCTGAGGGAGTAGTGGGTGTTGAAAATTCAAATACACGGAAAGGACCACTCATGTCCACATTTGTCAATCCGAGATTGGCAAGTGTGCCGTCATTTTCAAGACTTTCAATAATTGCCTTCACATCTTCATTTTTCACCCAATACTTGATACCAGACTGACTGTTAGGATTGGGATTCTCCAAACCGGGTAGAGTAAATTCACCGGCATTAACTGCTTCCCGAATTTCAGTGGTTACATCGTGAATGGAAAAACCACCCTTAACTTTGAGTTCCTTCACCGCATTAATCACTGCTTCCTTGAGTGTAAGTGAAGGCGTTGTTGCTACTGCTGTGCTATCTGCGCTTGTTTTCATACTATTTTTTTGTTTTTCTTATTGATTTGTTTGGACTGTTATTTAAGTCTGGAGAAATTATATCAGTGTTTTTTTAATTGTCAAGCATCTAACAAATGAGGATGAATAATTTTTATGGCTTTACAAAGAGAACGTCTTGCTAAATAAATTTTTTTCTTAGTTAATGCTGGCCAATTACATTGAACCATTGCTAAAATGCGATTAGCATCAAATAAAGCATCATTTATTTTTTCAATTTGTATTTTACTTAGTGATTTCATAATTTATTTACATTCAAGAAGATGTGTAATGTTTACACGATTGTTAGCGTAAACAATCAATTCGTCATGATTAAGGCCGGTATTTGCCACAGTTGCCCAAATACTATCATAACCTAATGGTGGGCGCGAACAATTTCCGTAACCTCTAGGATAATGAATTTTACCCATAGCAAATTTACAAATAAACAACCAACCAGCTTCACCTGTTGATTGTCCCCATCTTCCATAAGTGTATCCCAACGATTTACTTGAGTTAATAGCTCCGTAAACACCATTACCCCACATTTTACCGGCAATAGCTGCGGTTGAAGGCGGACTGGTTCTAAGGCCACTTTTTAGAATACTTAAACAATTTGCTTCAGATGTTCCATGAAAAACTTCCTTTGGATTATCAGAAATAAATGCGTTGTCCATTTCGTGAACTTTGATTTTGAATATATTACGAACTTTGATGCGATCATATCCGTGCATCCTGTTCTTGGAAGTTTCAAACCAACGTTCAAGGCGATTTGCATCGGGACCATTTTCAACATCAAGGTCAACTTTGAAAACTTGTTCAATAGTTGTTTTGTTGTCAGTTTTCTTTGAAGTATCAGCTTTTGGTTTAGTAATGGCTGCGTAAGATGCTTCAAGAGCATCAAGAATATCGTTTTGTTTCTGAATAGCAGTAACGTCAGGAAGAATTCTTCTAACATCAAATTTCATACCTATACTTTGAGGAACTAAGCGAAGATAATCACTGACAAGCTTATCAAGTTGGTCATTATATCTGCTATTTTTGACAAATGGAACTGTATCTGCTAATAAACTTCTTGCCTCAATAATTGCATCAGGAGTTACGATTCCCAAGGGAGTTTGGAATAATCCTGTAGTATCATTTAAAGTAATATTTGTGGTTGATGTAATTTTATGAACATTTGATTTGACAAGACGTTCAATTAATTTATCAAGAATAGGACTACCTGAACTTCTGATAATTTGAGATTTGGCAATTTCATGAAGATTACTAACTGCAACGGTAGGTGGTCTGGCAGATGCGACGGGTGTTGATGCATCAATGACTTTAGCTTCTGTATAACCTTTTGCTAATTTTTCCCCGATTTTCTTTTCCATGAAAGACTTGCCTACACCAGAAAAAGTCTTTGATTGAGGGTCATTGCCCACTCTTGCCCATTTTGTAACCACATCGTCATTATCATAAAGAATAACTTCCCACCATTTATTATGATTGGCTTGAGCTTCTGCCCAAATGAATTTCTTTGATTCAATAATGTTTGCCATATTTTTTTTATTATATCACGATTTTAGAAAAAGTCAAGCTTTCTTCAATGGGCACCACTTGGGAATAGTCGTCTCTTTTTTTATCATATAAGGACGACAAGCACACGTAATTGGTTTGAACGGTTGTGTATCTACTTTGTAAATTGAATTGGGTTTTACCTTTTGTTTTGCCAATTTACAAACCGCTGCTACATCATCGTCACAAAACCAATCATGAGGGTCTGGGTCTGGAATAATAAGACAATTCGGACAGTTTATATTGACACAAGTTTTAAGAGTAGTAGTAGTTTCAGTTTTAGTTTTCATAATAAATTTTATACATAGTTAAAATCTTCATAGTTGAATTCTTTAGTGTGTGGTGGAAGTTTTAAGTGAATATTAAGTTTATATCCTTTTTCCAAAAATTCTTTGTTATTGGCATTTTTCCAATAATAAAAAGTTTCTTCACTTATAATATCGTGGTAATCACTGTAAATATCATCTAATGTTTTCTGAAAACAAACATAATCATGTTTCATCCCAGCTAACCAAAGACACCTAAGAATTCTTGTGATTCTCAAAAAATTGTGATTTTTCATCGTAATCCAATAATCATTTTTCTCATAAAACCAAATCATTCGGGCAAGAGACGTTTGAATGGCACTTTGAATGATAGGGTCTTTTTTTATTATTTCTATATCTTCTTCGGTTAAAACGGGTGTATTTGGATGGCGTTTACTAGGAATATCCGTAGGAAACATCCATTGAATTATATCGTTACTTTGACTAAGTTTATAATCTGGCAAACTTTGCATTTCAAATAATGTTCTGCCTCTATTATCCTTTGATTCATCGCGGAGAAATTTTATGATATGTGAGGGCATATTATATCAGGATTTTCAAAAATATTACCAATAATTTTGTAAAGATAATCTTTACAAAGATGATTATTATGAAAGTCGTATAATCTTTTTCTTACTTTTACACGAAATCCAAATCCACAAAAAATAATATTTCCTTTACATATTCTAGTAGAATAAGGAGGCCCATCTTCTTGTTCAATCCATTCTACTATATCCCCTTCAAAAATTTCTTTATCACATCTATCTTTTAATCCCGTGAATAATTGAACTACTGAATTTTGGGGATTAAGTGAGTTTTCACAAATCAATTCTCCCCTAACTGAAATACCCAAAAAATCACGGGGATTACCCCATTTATTTAAAAGTTTATCCCATACTCTGAATTTTATAGTTCTGTTCATGTGAATAATTCGCTGACACTTTCATTATTGTGAATGTTTTTGATGGCTGTAGCAAATAAAGGTGAAACATCCACTATAATTATTTTATTCTCACAACTATAAATTACAGCATTTTTACCATAACCAGAATCATCACCGTATAATTCCCATTTTTTATCAAAATTAACAGAGTTAGATACAAAAAGTTTCTCAATCAAACCGTTTTTGAATGCATCAATGAGTCGCTGATAACCTGTATCGGTAAAACATCCGTGTGAAATAGCACAATAAATTTTTACTGCGCCTTCTTCTTTACAAGCAGTTGCCGCTTCAACCAATGTTCCGGCTGATTCGGTAAGGTCATCAACAATAAGAACTTTCTTACCTTTAACATCACCAATGAAATGTTTTACTTCAACCGAAGTTTCGTTGGTTCGTTTTTTTGAAATAATTACCAAATCAGTTTTTAGAGCAGTAGCATATTCTTCTGCACGTTTTACTGCTCCAACATCAGGACTTACCACAGCTTTTATTCCAATGTCTTTTATAACATTTATAAGAGCTGGTCTGAAAGATAATTGGTCGACAGGCAAATTAGTAAAACCAACTATTTGAGGGGAATGAAGGTCCATCGTAAGAATACGATTAACACCAGATGCCTTTAATAAATCCATTACTAATCTAGCAGAAATAGGAACACGGCTTTTATCTTTCCTATCCTGTCTAGCATAACCGAAATAGGGAATAACAGCAGTAATGCGCCCAGCCGAAGCCCGGCGTGCGGCATCACACATCACCAAAAGTTCCATAAGGTTGTCATTGACTGGTAATGAAGTGGATTGAATCAAAAAGACATCATTACCACGAATATTTTCCTTAAATTGACAATATCTTTCACCACTTGGAAACGTTTTTAAATCAATCCTTCCTACAGGAATTGACAAACAACTGTTTCTCGAAAGGCAGATTTTTTCAACTAACGGTTTATTGGAACTACCTGAAAATATTTTCATAATTTATTCTTTTTCATCATCATCATCATCTATACCCAAATCTGCTTCTTCACCACCAAATTCTTCAAGAGCTTGTTGAATGGTAAATGAAGTTCCATATTCAAAATTAATATTATCGAGAGATGAAATAAAATCATTATATGCTTCAGCAAACATCGAATAAGCTTCTTTATATTTTTTTTCTAATCGAAGTCGTTGTTGGATAATCTTTAGCATCCAAGGTGGATATACTTCTTTACCAATCTTTCCAATTTTCGATTGTTTAGATTTTGCTTTCATGTTATTTACAAAATTCGCTTATATGAGCAAATTTAAATCCACATCGTTCTGCAAATGTTCTGTCAGTTGTTTGGTCGCCCACCATAATACAATCAGAGGGGCACAGTTTGTATTTTTCAATAAAAATTGCTCCCATACCGACATGCGGTTTTCTACAATAGCAAGATACAGGAGGAATACTGTGTTGGCAATATAAAAAGTCAACTTTGATACCAAGTTGCCGGTTCGTTTCCTCAAAACATTGAACTGCCATATCCTCTGAAATAATTCCTTTGGCAATGCCTGATTGATTTGATGCTCCAAGAATAATAAATCCATTATCTTCTGCTTCTTTCACAATATTGGTCATTTTAGGATTTACTTTAATTTCTGAAAGTTTCGTTGGATAATCATATTCTCCAAGACTTTCACGAAGAACACCATCATAATCCAAAATAATAGCTTTATGCTTGTATTGAGCCGGCCAAATTCTTTTGAAAGGAACTTCAATTATTTCATCAAACCCTTCTTCGGTTGTAGGTGGTTGAAATATTTTTCTGTAATGAAAAAGAGCTGCTGGTGGAAAAGCATTTGGGTCTTTCAATTTCTTAAAATCGTCTGGGCCGGGAAGTATTCCATATTTCCTAATCATCCGAAGGCAAACATTTAATTGTGCTTCTTCAAGAGAAGTAGTCAACCAATGACAGGTGATTTTGGCTCGTAATTGTTTTGCCAATTTAATGATAGAAGAACGGCTTTCTCTTGTTGGATAGGTATTATCAAGAACAACCTTTTCAACGCCATTAACAAGAGCATCTTCTACTATTTCTGTTTGGCCTTTAATACTACCACCTGTCATATCACGGTTAATTCTTTGATAATCGTCTTTGACAAATTGTTCAACCAATGTGCTTTTACCAGCAGCATTGATACCCATTACTATGATAATGTGTTTACTCACAGAATTCCCAACTGTTTTTTAACTGATTGAATTGATTCTGACTTTCCTGTATGTTTTCCTTCATCATCAGAAAGTTTTACTACATCAACCCATCCTTTACCAAAATTAGCCCGTGTCATTTTAATAACCATATTAAGAGGCTTGACACCAACATCGTTGGTAAGATTTGTTCCAATACCACCAACAGGTTGAGCTACACTTTGAAAAGTTTTTGCTAATTCAATGTATTTTTCAACATTAAGATTATCTGAAAATACAAATCGTTTATTGGTTGTCAAAATTCCCAAATTTTGATAATGTTTTAACATTCTATATCCCCATTCTTTGGGATTTCCACTGTCTTGACGAACTCCATCAAATAGTTTTGCTTCAAACATTTCAAAATCATTTAAAAACATTTCGGTAGTAAATGTATCAGTTAATGCTACACCAAGAGCACCACCAAAATGTTCACTCCAGAGTTTTACCCACATTTTATTAGCCATTCTGACTCCATATAAAGCTGACATAGCCATTATACATTCATGAGCATAAGTTCCTTGTGGAGTGACACCATGCTTCATTGCTAAATGAGGATTACTTGTTCCAAGAAATCCCTTGTAGTTTTTCATTATTTCTACAACTCTGTCTTGGACTTCATACGAATAACGTCTGCGTGTTCCAAAATCAATCCAATAACATCCGTTATTTGAAAGTTTTTTGGCTTTCTCAATTATTCTAAGATACCAGAGATTTATTTTTTCTTGGTTAGTTATTAGAAAATATAATTCAGAAATAATAGCCATGAGTTTGACTTCCCAAAAAATGGTGCGATACCAAGGCCCACGGATTTTAACTTTGAGATCGCCACCTTCTTGGCTAATTTGAACTTCATCAGGATACATCGTGTAACCTAATAACCATTCAGCGTAAGTAGGACGAATATAAGGAATGGTTTTGAGCCATCTTTCTTCTTTTTTGGTCAAACGGAGCCAAGTTAATTCATGGATTTGGTGATTTAATTCTTCGGCAAATCCTTCGGGAAAAGGCGTTTTTCCACGGTTGATAAATTCGTATTCAACTTCAGCATTTGGGAAGTTGTGAAATACCACACTGCCCATAGTGAGCTTATACCAATCGTCATCCAACATCGAAATAATTATAGGTCTGTCAACAATCATAGTGACAGTATATCAGAGGATTATAAAAAGTCAAGCGTAACGGAATAAGTAGAAGAAATTAATCCCCATCTCCGCCGCCACCTGCATCACCGCCATCGGCATCAACATCGCCACCAACTTCTGCGGGTTCAGTTCCGATTTCAATGCCTTCCATTTCATCCAAGTTGTCTATTTCTGATTCACCAAGGTCTGTAGTATCAACTTCTTCATCTCCAAGGTCTTCCAGAGCTTCTTTGGTAGCTTTAAGCAATTCTTTCGGTAAAGTTGTAGATTTCAACCATTTTAGTGAAGAAAAGGAACGGGTTGCTATGGGTGAAGATGCGTATGAATATGCATTGGTATTTATCACTATTACATACCAATACATTAAATTGGTTGAAGTATCAGTATGAAGGAGTTTGTAACAATGAATCGTCTCTTTTGCTGGCAATTTGTGGCGATTTATATCACAACCACTGAAAATGACCGTCATAAGAGCAAGAAATGCTAGGAACAATAGGATTAGTATAGTACGTTTTGTTTTCATATTAATTTCGTTTTAGAATTAGTTTTATGTGTGTCGGGTCTTTGATTTCAATACCTGTGTCATCTTTGACGGTTTGTAAAATGTAAGGAAGAATATAATGTTCGTGAAATATTACATCATATTCTTTTGGTATCTTTGCTAATAAATTTTCTCTTGATACTGGCAGGTAGTTCTCTCTTACCTCTCTATCCCAGTTTGGTTCAAGGTATTTGTATTTTAGCAAAAAATGGATTAACTGGCGGTTACTTTCAATACTACCCCAAATACTTTCAAAATCATTTAGAACTTTTTTGTCAAGGAATTTATGATAGATTTTCTTTACGTCATTAACATTTGAAGGCCTATCAATAGAACGGCTTGGAACCATATCCCGAATGACAACGTATTCAAAGCCAGTGTCAAACACTTTCTTCCAAAAATCATCAATTTCTGCCTTGCTGAAATAATGACAAATTTCATGGATAACCGAACTTAAAATAAGAGCAGCTTTTGCCCAATGTGGAATTTGCTGTTCGACAAACTTCCAGTCGTTTGTAATTCTAATAGCTGCAGTAGAATTTTTTCTTATTTCAGTTATCATTTTAACATTACTATCATATCCAATACCACAAATGTTTCCTTTTAACGATTGAATATGATTAAGGAGAGAACCATCACCACAACCGAAATCAACGAAAATATCGGGATTTATTTTGTCAATGAAGAATAGCTTATCAATTATTGAAAGTTCCATACGGCCATTGTAGGTCGCATAATCTTTGATTGGTTGTAATTCATTCATCGTAACAATATTTTACCACAAGGATATAAAAAGTCAAGCGTATTACTTTCTTTTAATTTGATGAATAGTGTTACCATTGATAAAGAAAACTCCATCGGGTGTAGAAAACAGTTTCATTGAATTATCAAAAGGAGCATCCTTCAATACTTCTACATGCTGATTATTGACAAACATTTCCAAATCGCCATCTTCATTAAGTAATAGACATACTCCGTTTTCCATGACCGCGAAATTTATAGTATTCACGGTTACATCTTCTACTTTGCGAACGTCAAAATCACTATAATCTTTTTTGAATACAATTATGAATTTGTCATATTTACCATTCTTTTCTGCTATAATTACAGTAACGGTTTTTTCAGATTTAGCATCTACCACTCTATATCCATCTAATTGAGGAATATGTTTGCTAAAACAACCATCTTCTTTGTATGGTAATGTTAATAGATAATTACCTAATAAATTTTGAATAGCACATCCTTCATAAACGGTAGTAGCATAGACCGAAACGTTTTCTATTTCATTTACACGATGAATAATTCTATCACCCATTGCGGTAAATTTGTTTTTTACCAACTTACCATTACCACTCATGGTATAGACACAGTTATTTCTTACAAAAATATCTTTGCTGGCAATAGTTCCAACTTCTCTTTGCCTGTTTAATTCAGTAAAAGTGACTTTAGTGCCAGATAAACTAGCAACAATGATAGTCCCATCTGAAGCCGGACAAAGGAGAGTTTTTCTTACTTTTTCACAACCACTCATGAGTTCTTTATCATCACAATAAATCTTCTTGGTTGTAACAACGTGATTCAAGCCCATTGATTGAATAACACTTACAATGTTTTCACTATAAGCAGCTACTTGGATAACATCAATTTGATTGTTACCTTTAATAGTAACAATAGCAGCCGGAACTGTAAGAGGCGCTAGACTATCTGGTAAGGGTGGAACACTTCGTTCATTTCTAAGAAATATTGCCTCATACCAATCATAGTGTCTTTTAGGTATTACGTTGAAACTATTGACACTCGGGGGAACTTTTACACCACGATGGAAAACACTGATACCATCATCCATTTGTTTCTGTTTGTCTTTAGGTTTATAATGTGGATGTCCGCCCCTAAACGGATGAATATTAGTATATAACCAAAAACTTAATATGCCCCACGAAAACCAATCTGAAAGAATGTCAGGATTATATATAAGTTTTCCATTGACGTGTGTTGACACTCTCCTATCTCTTACACTATCCATAATGGCGGTGGCCTTAAAGCTTGGAGTTGCATAACTGTCAACATCAATAAAATACGGTGTCAAGACTGTTGGGGTGAGATTCACCAACACATTAAGCTCATTAAAATCAACAATCAAACAATGAGCGCCGTGAATGTCATTGGTAGTCAACTGCAATTGTTTAACCAATTCTGCAATCATTTGCGGGTCAATATTGTTGTCTTGTTTAAAGGTGCGGGTAAATAATTTTAATAAAGGTTCAACATTATCAATATAATTGGCTATATAACCTAATGGGTCACCAGAACTTGCATCAAAAATCAAATCTTGTGGAACTACCACGTGCGGGTCAGTAATGAGTGATAATTCTTGTATCTTTCTTAAAGGTAGTGTTTTGTGAGAATCATGATAAATCTTGAAAACTTTTCCACCGTTGACATAAATGGATGCTTCACCACCAGCCGCTTTATAATATTTGTCAGTAAGAGTAAATATTCCGCCCCTACTTCCTATTTTGACTTTTTTATTCATCCGTTATAGTCCCTGTAATTTATCTTTGTATCTTTCATGGGCGTTATCAATCATTGAACCCCAGCAATCGGCCAACGCATCACTGTAAATTTTTAGTATTTCATCTTGTGTGAATTTATATCCACATTCATCACATTCTTCACTCCAGTCAACCATGTGTTCACCCACATCAACTTCAGCAGTGATTTGTTCATCACATTTTGGACAATGAAAGGAGTAATACATATTATTTCATTTTCTTTCTAGATTTATGAGGTTCATATTTTTTATTTGTTACGTTGATATAATCTTCTTTACTTCGTTGCCAAATATCATCACGTCCTTTTACAGCAAAAGACAATGAACCACAACCTGAATTGACAGATTCTATAGTGTCAAATGCAATATATTTTAATTTTCTTGGTAAATAAATTAAAGCATCATCGTTATCACCAAGACAAATTATTTTAGCATTTAAAATGATTGTTCCATAGGAAAGACAATCAATATCTTCGTTTTTACTTATTCTATATTTAATTTTCATACAACAATTGCTGCCATTGAAATGTCATCATAATGACTGATTTGGGTTTTAATCCATTGTCTTTTCAAAAATGAAAGTCTTCTCTGAACAAAAACACCGGGTGTGGTTTTAAAGTCAATAAAGTAGCGGGCGATAGCTTCCCAAGGAATTGTAGAACCATCAGCAGTGGTAAAACTGTTGACACCATCTGAACAAATAGCTATAATATCATTTTCTTCAACCAACCCTTTAAATGTAACAGGTTCAAATGGTTTAACATAAGTTTCATTTTCAATTACGTCACCTGATTGGCTGTCTGAGGTTTCACCTGTATATATGGAAATATCCAATATTTTTTTGGAACCTAAAACTGTTTTTTCGTATTCCCATAAGCGAAGTTTATCAAGATAGTAGGAAAGATATGCTGGACAATTACCTTCAAAATTTACGTGGACGAGACGAATATTTGTGGCGGTTTTATGAAAGAAAACTCCATCACCATACATGTGAACTGTAAATTTCTTATCTTTCACCCATGCAACTAACAAAGTAGAATCCAAAGAATGAGGATGAAGCGGAATTGTGTCACCAATATGTTCAAGATTTCTAATAGTAACTTTACCAAACAAATCATAATTCATATCACTGCCACCAATTGATAACGTTCGCTTTGCTGACAAAGCTAATGCTCTTGCTCCAAAATCCACGTCAGGACTTGAGGAACAACCATCACAGACAATAGCATAAGAACTGTTACTGTCAATCGCATTACTTAAAGCATAATCTTCACAAATTGTATGTCCATGTCCGATGGAAAAATAGTGGTCGGCGTTCATATGATTATTAGAAGTGGGGAAGGGAATTACATTCCCTTCCCTCACAGTGATTATGCACTTGATATTTATTAAAACTTAAAGGAACTAATCGGTTGGCTTGGAGCACCGCTACCCAATGCTGAACTTGTCGAACTGATTGATTGACTGACGAAGGCTGCCAATTTGGCAATTTTTCCGGGGGTAGCTTTGCCTATCGAAACATATTGTGTTATTCCAGCCTTCGTAACCATATCCTGCAAATAAGCATCAAGGTTGGTATCATCCGTGGTGACACCAACAAGGATAAGGGTAATACTTTCAAGATTTTCACTCTTGCGGGCTTCTTCAAGGGATTTCTTAATTTGTGCCGCATCGTAAATGTTACCGCTGTTGTTTTGACTATCTGTAACCACCACTATAATGGCGTTGACAAGAAAGTTTTGACTGGTCAATTGTTTTCCATAAGTCGAAGTAGCTTGAATACTTTCATCAACTGCGTCGAATAGAGCTGTCATACCGCCAATACTCAAAATATTGTCGTAATCATGCTCTTGAATAGAACCCAACAACTTAAAACCGTGAAGTTCTTTCAGGTTGTCGTTGAATTGGGTAAGTCGAAGCATAAGGTTATCCTTACGCGGGGACTTCTCCATTGCTTTTAAAATTGTCTTGATAGCTTGCTCCAAATTAGCAGCAAAGCCAGACACGGAACCACTGGCATCTTCAACAATCGTTGCCAAGGTGTATTCAGCCGCCCCAAGTTTGTTAATCTTGGTAGCGCTGAATTTGTAATTAGAACCCGCGTTTAGCATTTCTAGGTCTTTATCCATTAAGCTCATAGTTTTATTTTTCTATTTGTTAATTGTTATAGTTTACCAATCTTTCGAGGTAGTGAGCTTCATGCCCTTGTTAGCCATTTCAAGAACGAAGTCTCGTCCAAGTTTTTCAAATCCACCCACATTAGAAGATGTATCTTTCAATAGGGTGAATTTTTTAACATTATCCACACCGAATTGTTTGGCTACATCGTAAATTGTGTTAGCAACACAATGACTTAATGCTTCGCCGGTGATAAGAATTTCATCAGCCTCAGTTAAAGCATCAATCAAATTGGTGTTCAACTTGGTGCTAGGGTCATTATCATCCGGCACGTCAGCTTGAACACCGCTATAGTGTTCTGTGAAAAAGTTGGAACCTTTGGCAACAAAGTTCACTCTGTCAAAACCATTTTCCCATTCATAGAGAGCCTTTGCAACCGAAGGAACAATACTATGCCCCCAAGTTCCAATTAAACAGTGGGGTGGCCAAATACACAAAACATATCGTTTGTTTTTGGCAAGTGTTTCAACATAAGTCTGTGCTCTTGCCTGCCACCGTGGATTAAATGTTCTCCATACACCGTTTTTTACATCGTCAACAGTAATAACAGTAAACGGATTTGGATGTTCACCTTTGGAATTAACCCAAAAAATAGGGTGAGCAATATGAACCAATTGGTGAGAATCAAGGGTACAGTGAATTTGCTCAATTCTTTTCCCGTTTTTTGTAATAAATGTGGCTAACCGTTCCATATCGGTATCAGCGCCACCGACAACCAATGCCCCCTTTTCCCCACCGGGGCCATTTGGGATGCAGAAATCATTCTGCGGGTCAATCATCAATAGATGGATTTTTCTTGCACTCATAGTTTTATTTTTTCCTTTTTGTCTGTTTGTTGTTAACTGTGACAGATCATATCAGACTTTTTCTAATCTGTCAAATCGCATCTTTAACTGTCCGATAATTTCTTTTAGACCGGGCATTAAATCCAATTTCAACGCTTCATCACAAGTCATCAATATCCAATCGCCTGTTTTTTCATTTTCAATTCTCAAGGGAATTTCTGTTTCATTTAATTCAATTAAATAAACAAAACAAACGTCTGTAGTTGGGTCATCAAAAATAGCGTCCACGTATTCCAATCTTTTTGTGTCAATTTCAAGACCCGTTTCTTCGGTAACTTCTCTGATACCACTCTCTACTGGATTTTCTCCAATCTCCAATTTACCACCTGCAAATTGCCATCTACCAGAAAAATTTATAGTATTTTTTCTTTGTGACATATAGATGCAGTTTCTAAAGAGTAAGCCGACTGTCACTGTATGTCTTACTGTATGCCTTGTGTATTTCATATTAAATTCTATTCAATATTTTATCAACGACAAGTCCTTTTAACATTCTAAAAAGGACACGGTGTTCTTCAATGAACATATCTTCTCTTAAAGCTTGTAAAGTCACCCATTCCACTTCAGCAATATCATCATCTGCTGTGGGAGTTCCTGAAACATAATCACAAATAAAGAAGATTGTTTTGATTTTATTTCTTTCATTCTCAAAGCGCCAATCTCTTATTCGAGAGCTTCCAATATATTGAAAGTTATCACATTCCAAATGAGTTTCCTCATTTGTTTCCCTTTTAGCATCATCTTCATAAGATTCTGAATCAGGATGAGCAAAACCACCAACAAATCTAAGCAATTTCTGGTTAGATTTACGGCAAAGAAGAACACGAGTATTATCTCTATCAAGAATTGCTATGTCAACCGTAGGGAGAGCACTAGGCCATTGATTCTCAACAGCCCAAATAACGCCCTCCCGAAATTGTGGAGTAGCCTTTGATTTGATTCCTACATTCTTTCTGATTTCTTTGCCTGAAATATATTTGTTAGGAACCAACTCTTCTGTAGGGTATTTTCCATGATAATGTGGAATAAAACTATCACGGCTTCCATAGAGAACTACTTTTTGATTGGGGCCAATTTGTGAGGTAATTATTCTATCTAATTCCTTACTCCAAAGTTCATCGTTTCCAACGTCTTTGATATAAAGAACTTCAACGGTAGGAAACTCCTTTTCTACCATTGCTTTACGTGTGGGAAAATCAAGAGGATTATTGTAGGTGCATTTACATGCATCAGCAGCTAGACCAAGAATAACAAACACTCTAGGATGAATGCTTAAAACTCTTTGAATAAGAGCTTTATGTTCTTCATGAAGTTCTGGAACCTGAAAGCGAGCGACGATTGCGCCTACTTCTGCTGTTTCATTTACTGTTTTCATAAAACGTTATCTAAATCACGTATTTATTTTAATCGGACACCGTATTATATCTTGGTGTTTCATCCGACATTATTAACTATATCACAATCTTTGAAAATGGCAATTTTATTTCACGGTGAATAAATATATAAAGCTTTTCATAACTTAATTAAATGTAATCATATTCATCATCATGTTCAGTTTTCTTTAAACTTATCTCCAAATCTACTTTAAGTAAAGCTTTGTTTAATTTAAAAAGAATATGTCTAAGACCGGGAACTAAATCTAAAACAACTGCAGCATTCATTTTAAATAATTTCCAATCCGAACGGTCTGTTACACCATTATTATTGGTAGGAACTTCGTGTTCTTTAAGATGAACAAGATAAACGAAGTAAAATTCATCGGCTGCATCTATGGTAATTGAACCAATGTAATGAAGCTTACTCCCTGCGATTATTAGCCCTGTTTGGTCTTGTGCAATTCTAATAGAAGCTGTATGCCCATTTTCGCCTTGTTTCATTGCACCATTGACAAATTGCCACTTTTTAGGAAAGAGAGGGGTGTCAATTCGTCTGGATAGATAAATGCCTCTGTCTTTGACAAGACCAACTGCTACGCCGTATGTTGTGGTGCCCATAATTTTTAATCGCTTAAAAAGCATATCACCATTTTATATTTTGTCAAGCGATGAATTAAAATATGTTGTCAAGTAACAATTTTATGAGATAATATGTTAAATATGGAATTATCACAAAAATATCTTGATTCAATTGGCCCTGAATTTAAAGATTACATACCGCCATCTTGGGATGTATTATTCATGAAAATGGTTTATCTTGCTTCAACAAAAAGCAAAGATACTAAAACAAAAATAGGAGCGGTTATTGTTGGTCCAGACCACGAACCAATTAGTTTCGGATTTAATGGATTACCAAGAAAAGTAAATGACCATGTACCTGAAAGATATGAACGACCAAAAAAATATTTGTTTTTTGAACACGCAGAGAGAAATGCAATCATTTCTGTAGCTAGAATGGGTGGTTCAAGTTTAAAAGGCTGCATAATGTTCACTCATGGTTTGCCTTGTGCTGATTGTGGAAGAGCAGTAATTCAATCAGGTATAACAACGGTTGTAACTCACGAACCTTGGGAGTTGATTTTTGCCCATCTTTATGACACATGGAAAGATTCGTGTTATGCAACTTATGAAATGTTTAAAGAAGCTGGAATAGAAACTAGAACTGTTAAAGAATTTCTTGGTGTTCAAGGATTTATAAATGGAAAAATCATCAATGTATAAAAAATTGACAATTTTTAGATTTTGGTCAATATATATGACTGAAAATAGCCTAAGTCTCTTGTGAGAATAGGCACCAAATAATAGATACACAGTATTATTAAATGAAAGGATATAAATATGAGTTCATTAGTTCACTACAATCGAAGAAATCCAGCCCTTTACAACATGGATGAATTTCTAACACCATTCTCATCACTCTTCAATGATATTTATAATAGTCTATCAGACGGCTCTGAATGGCTAAATCTTAAATTATTGGATAAGACTTCTTATCCAAGAGTTGATATTGTTGAGGAAGATGATAAGATTATCATCACTGCAGAAATACCGGGTCTGACAAAGGACCAAATTTCTGTTGAATTGGTTGATGGTATTCTTCGTATCAAAGGAGAAAAGAGGGAAGAATCGGAAGATAAGTCAAAGAAATATATCTACCGAGAGTTAAAGCATTCTTCATTCTGTCGTTCTTTTGTTGTCGGGGACCATATTGATAAGGAAACCATAGGTGCATCATTTGAAAATGGTGTCTTGAAGGTTACTTTGAAGAAGACCGTTCCAACGCCGAAGGTAGAACCAAAGAAAATTGAAGTCAAGTAAGCGTTTGGAAGAAATAAAAGAGAGCCAGTTAGAAATGATTGACTCTCTTTTTATGCGAGTTGTTTGTTTTCAATATATAGTTCCAATTCTCTAGCACTATTCTCTAAAAATAATAATTCTTCACCCAAAATGTGTTCAAATGTAAATCCGTGAGCACTTACATCTTTTCCATTTATTGAAATTATTTCCGGAACACCCCACTCTTTGAATCTTCTAGCTGCGTCAGAGGAAAATTTATAATTTTTCAACATAAATTGAATATCCGCTGCAGAAAGGTCTTTCTGTTCGAATGGCACAAATTCATTTTCTTTACTATAAAAAGATGTAAATACGAAAGGCCTTTTACCGGGGGTAATATTTTTGGATATTAAAGCATTATATAAACGACCAGAATATCTGACTTTCATCCTTATTCCAAACAATCCTTCGGTTAAAAGATTTTCTGGCAATCTATTATGTGGAGAACTTAACATTATTACTTTAAAATTTTCTCCATGTTTCATTTGTATTTCTAAAGGTAATATTTCATCTTTTACGAGTGCGGTTGCTTCTTCTTTTGTTAAGTTGAAAGACCCTCTTTTTATTATTTTTTCACCTTCTCTTGAGAAAAAGACAAGTGTGTACGGTTTTACTTTAAAACCTTTCCTTTTTATTAGTGCAGCAGGTAGTATTTCACCATAATATTCAACTGCTAACTTTAGACCACCAAACAAAGCTTCATTCAGCGAAAATTCTTCCATAATTTTTTGGGGATGGTGATTTCTCCAATATTCATTTGCCTTTCCTGATATAGCTATTTTAACACCACCTTCTTTCCACCATTTATCATATTCAGCTTCACGATAAAATCTAGCATACAAATCAAAATATTCCTTTCTTATCCATTTTGCTAATTGAAGTTTAGCCTCTACAGATGCTTTTACTTCTTTGGAGAGGTTGTCCCATATATTTTTTGTAACTCCAAATTTTTCATGGTCTTCTTCCCACCATTCCATAAAATATACTGCTGGTACGGGATGATTCGGGTCATTATTTTTTATGTAAATCATCCTATTATTCTGTAAAATCATTACGGTGTATTCTTTATCTGTTTCTGAAGCAATAGGTTTCAGTGAACCATTTAGATAATTTTTAATGTCTTTTATTCTGTCCATTCTTGATATTGAGTCAGCTTCATTTAATATTTCATTATTCTTTTTTGTGTAAAAAGCTTCACGGATAGAATCTTTAACAATATGCTTAAAATCTGACGATTTAAATGAGAAGTAATTTTCCTTATATACATTTTTGTGACCTTCTACTTTTATTCCTTTTTCATTTAACCAATTTTCAACTGCAATTTTTTCTTCGGGAGAGGGTTTAGTTGACCAAAATACTAATTTGGTTTCACTAACGTAACGCCAACGATTGTAATTCCCTGTAGGTTTGTGGTAAAATGCTAAAAATGGAGAATTTGGTCTTGATGCTTGAACTATACCATTGCTAACTATACCAACGTAATTTTTCATCTGACTTTTCATTGGTAATAAGTATTATCAATAGAGTTGAATGACTCTTTTGATTTTGTTTTTTGTTGTTTTACTTCTACAATTTGTTGGTAATTGTGAATTACAGTTGGGACAAACAAATCTTAAATTCTCTATTCTATGGTCATTATGAACGCCATTTTTATGGTCTAAAACTAACACTAATTTTTTACTTTTCCAAAAGGGTTCTTGACCACAAACAGAACAAACATATTTAATTAAACTATATCTTAGAATATATTTCTTGATACTTTGTCTATCCATTATGGAATTTTCACAGAAATATTTAATAGTAGCTTCTTTTGATACTAAAAATTTTCCTTTACTCCAAAGACATCCTTGACCATCCCTTATGTGAGAATAATCTATATTATCTTTTAGCATTCTTTCTTTTAAATTAACGGTGGTGGTACCGGGTTTTAGTCCAAGTTGTCTTAAGATTTCGGTATAGGAATGAGAAGATTTAACAATTTCTTCCAATGATTCTTTAGAAATTTTCCAAATAATACTTTTCATAAGGATAAATATCATTTGTATTGGCAAAAAAGTATGAAAACTTTGCGTAAATATGGTGATGCTGGTCGGGCTTGAACCGACATAAATCCAATTACAGTTACTTGTTTAGGAAACAAGGCTGATACAGCATCGAAAGTGGTACTGCTGGCGGGATTCGAACCCACTAAATCCAGTTTAGAAGACTGGTGCCTAATCCGATTCGTGCCTCAGCAGCGTTAATATCAGTATATAAGTATATACGAGGTTGAGAAAAAGTCAAGCCTTATCTTGGCCCATCCATATCCATGCTTCCCCAAACTTTTATATGTTCCTTAAATACATATTTGGAATATTCTGCTTCTGATATTTTCTTTAAAGCTCTCAGAGAAGTTGAACTTATATGCTCAAATTTCTTGTCACAAATGAAAAATACTGTTTTAAGAGGGGGATACATTCCTTTAATAAATTCAAGTTGATTCTGCTCATATTGAAGGTCATCACCATTTCTAAGACCACGAATAAGGAAAATTTCATCTCCGTAAGATGTTAATTCAGTCAAATAATCTGAAAGTAATCCTTCAAAAACAACCACCTTTGCACCTTTCAAAATTGGATTACCGGTAGGAAATTCTTCTTTTGTATCATTTTTTATTGGATTTTGACCGATAGCTATAATTACTTCATCAAACACTTCTTGAGCTTGGTGTAGAATGTTTGCATGTCCACAATGAAAAGGATTAAAACTTCCAGCATATACACCAATTTTTTTACTCATATTTTTTTAATTTTTGGTTAGCTAAATGTAACTCTCCATCTAAAGCATCATTTTTAGATTCCAAAACTTTTACTTCACGTTGAAGTATTTTGTTCTCTTTCTCAAGAACTTGATTCTCCCTCTTGAGTCGTCTGATTTCCTTCAATAATTGGTCTTCCGTTTTTGTTTTCATTTACTTTTATTCTTCTACCATCAATAATATTCCATCCACGCTTTTTAGCATGTATTGGGCAATACCATACAGATTCATGATCTTCATCAAGAATCAATGCGCCACAATCATGACAGTAATGCAATCCCGGCGCTTCTGTAATTCTCATAACTATATTATTTTATCACCAAGTTATAAATTGTCAAGTATTATGTTTTGAGAGTACATTTGAGATTTCCACAAACAGGACAAGATTTACCAATGGGTTTTATATCATTGGCAATACCATATTTTTTCAATTCTTTATGAGAAAGTTGACGTTTTAAGACAATTTTAACATGGGGAAAATCTTTCCAAATATAATAATACCTTGGTTTGTCAAAAGAACCAATCAAACGTTCTCTTGGTCCTCTTTGTTCATAAAGATTATCGTAGAAAGAATTTTCTATAATTTTGCCTTTCACTTCATACCAAATACCATCAAATTTAAGTAATTGGTGATAGTCACCTAATATACGAAAAGTTTTGGCTTCTTCTTCCTCTTGTATTTTTCTATAATTTACTTTCTTTGGTTTGTAATGACAAAGAATTTTGGTTTTGGGATGAACATAAAACATTTCTGAATAAGAATAATAACTTTCATTACATCTTTCAATTGGTCGTTCATTGCCACCAAAACCTTTGGCAAAATACCAAACTTTACCATCTTTTATAAAAGTATTGAGAATAACAGAACAACTAATTTGTTCTTGAGTTCTATATTGACGGGGAATCCATTCCAAGTGAACAAATTCAGAAAACACCCTGTCCCAAGGTTTGCCAATTCTTGAGGTTAAGAAGCGATAAACCTTTTTCCAAGGATAATCTTTTCCATGTTCATACCAATTGCTACGGGAGCGAAATTTGGCATGATTAGGAAGGTCGTCAACAACTTCTGGATGTTCGTAAATGAGATTTTTCATTACGAATAAATATTATATCAGAATTGTATAAGAAGTCAAGCGTTACTTCCACCAAGAACAATCGGTTTTTTGACAAATACTATGAGTTCTTCTAGTTCTTCCTCATATCCACCTGTAAGAATTGGTGTTCTACACCATGTTCGGGGGTCAAGATTATGGTCGTCCATGTGGAAACTCAAAGCATATCGTTCACGTTTCCATTGGTTCCTTGAAAACAACTTAAAGAATTTGGTAATATCTTTGATTAATTGATTGTTATCATAATCAATCGAAATCCTCAATGATTGATAGATTTCAAGAGGCGTGTAACGGTTTTTTACAACCATCGTTTCAATCTTGTGTAATAACCAATAAGGCATTAAGTCATCTTCATCGGTCTGTTTGTAGCTTGCTGGACGAAGTTCAGCCGTAGGCTGTTGTTCAACAATAGCATACATCTCCGTTGTTGGGCCAATGTTTCTTGGACCGGTATAGGCAACCCAAGCTAAAAATTCACGGATATAAACCTTTGGTAATCCAGCGATAGGTGCTACACTTCCTGCGGTGTCACCATCCATTGTTGCGTAACCAACTGCCGCTTCTGACATATTGCTTGTCGTCAATAATAGAGTTCCCTTCATATTGGCAATCATCCAAATGCCGGGAGCGCGAACACGAGCTTGAAGATTCTGTAAAACAATATCATTTTCTTCAAAGGTCAATTCACTTCCCTTGACAATTTTACCTAGATTCTTATAATTCTTTACCATCGGTTCAACGTCAAATTCATAATGAGGAATATTTAGAGCTTTCGCCAATCCCTTAGCGGCGTTTCTTGTAATTTCTCCACTCTGAGCTGTTGATTGATAAGCGGTAGTAATTAAAGATTTAGTAATTCTGCGAATAAATTCATTTTCTGTTTTAGCATTGACGATATTAAAAATTCCATCATTTTTAACGTGAGGACAATATTTTTCAATAAATCCCACCACTCCCAATTCTTTTACTCCAAGATGAATTCCCATAGCACAAAGATATATCACCATTGCCGAATCGGCTCCACCACTTAACGAAATAGTAAAACCTTTCGTGTGACTCTTTCTCATGTAATCCATCAAAGCTAACCCAAGAGCACGAACACATTCTTCATGTTTTACAAAGCCGGTAGAAAATTTATCTATTTCCCATTCCTCTTGTTCTGGACTGGTCGTAAGTTGTTCTGTAATAGTAGGATACCTGAAATCAACCTTAACACAACCTTGATTGTATTGTTCAATATTTGGTTGAAAACTTGCTGTGCGAACTTGTGAAGTTCGTGTATTATCAACATCAATAACTGCTGTGGTTAATAAAACATTCTTATAAGTAAAACGTTTTCCAATAGCTACCAAAGAACCACCTGTAGCAATTAAAGCTCCACCGTCATAAATTGCCCGTCCGGCTTCATTACCAACAAGATTAGCATAAACGTATGTAGCTCCAAATGCTCGTGAACCGTCAACAACGAAATTTTTTCGTGTGTTTAGTTTATTAAAAGAAAAGTGTGAGGCACTAGGATTGAGATAAATATCAACTCCCTTGGTAGCCAAAACTGTTCCCGGTCTATTGGCAACCCAAGCATCTTCACAAATTTCATATCCGATTTTGATGCCTCCAATATTAAAATGAATATCACCAATAGGAAAATCTCCACCAAGTTCAGGAATATTTATAATTTGGACTATACCAGATGGCCAAGGTTTATACCAACGATTTTCGTAATGAATACCATCACCAGCCAAGTGTTGTTTACAAGTAAATCCTACAACTTTTCCATAGACTACAGTGGCAACAGTATTGTAAAGAGTGTTATTGAATCTTACAGGTAACCCAATACAAACAATTAAGTTGTCACATAAACGATTATATCCATTTGTATTAGGAGTGTTTATAATCTCTTTCAATTTTATCATCGCTCTATGAGAAACATCAGAGCAGAAAAGGTCATCTTCCATTCCATAGCCTGTGATGGTCGCTTCAGGAAGGCAAAGAATAGTAACATTTTCATTTTTAGCTGTTTTAATTGCTTCAAGAATATTAGCCATATTCCCCTTCCAATCACGGGGAGTTTGATTCAATACCGCAGCAGCAACTTTAATCAGCTTCATAAAGAAAGGATATCAGAGTTATTATATTTGTCAAGCCTCACCGATTTTAAGTCCTTCAATATGAAGTGGCTTCAATTTGATTAACATTTCCCAATTAAGGTCAGGAATACCACATTCTATTTCAAAAGGAATCGGAGGCAGAATTTCTACTCCATTCTCATCATAGATTCCCGGTTTTAAATTGTTTTTAATAATTATTGGTGGAGAATCTATGATATTTTGTAATCTATTTTTCCACCATTTTTGAGAGCGCAGTTGTCCATTAAATTGAATTTTACTCCATAATTTATCACATAAAATCCAAACAATCAAACCGATTTCACTACCACGAAATCCTATTATTTTGCCAGTAGAGTCAGTGCGATAAGATTGCATATTAAATGTAAAAGGTTATCTTGAACAATATACAACCAAATCGTAATGAAAAAATGTCTTGGTTGTCCATAACGTTTGATTATATGTTCATTCAATTGATATGAATTATAAGGACTATCATCATAATAACCTGTGGAATCACATAGTCTGAATGGTGGATATTTACCTGTTGGAAAATGATTTTTCCACCAAATCATTTTTCTAAGAATTATATGCCATCTGTCAAGTATAAAATGTGTTACACCGATGAAAAGTAAAGCTTTCCAAGAGAACGTCAAAAATAAAAAACAAGACGTGTAAATAATAACATGAACAAAGCAGTTCCAAGATTTTTTACTTTTGTTCATTGCCATCCAGTCCGTTTGTAACCAAAAATCAGGAACAAAATGACAAAGAAGAAACATTATTGGATAATAAAGATAGTTTTCCATAATTTTATATTGATGAAGTTGGTGTACTGATTGTATTATCCATTAATGTTTCAGTCTCTTCTACAACAAATATTGGAGTTATAGGATTAGTAGTAACATTAGCATTGATATAATTAGAATAAACAAAACCGCCATTAATTCCTACCGTTGCTGGTTCTTGTGGAGGTATTACAAAGTCATCAACATGAGTACATCTACCACTATCAACAGAAATTGGTTCGGGCACCGGCCTTGGGTAATGATAATCTTCACTCATTATTTCTTTGGGAGATAATTTAGAATTTTTTGCAACATTAAGCATCAATTCATCAAAACGCTTTTGCTGGTCAAATGGAATCTTAAATCCTTTTGCAAGATACTTTTTTAAATGGAAAGCTGTAGCAGTAGTATCACGAACATCATTAAACCTTATTGCTCTATTTTTTAAATCATCAAAGGCAGTGTCACCTGTATAAAGTCGTTGTCCATCAAAGCCAAATTGACAAACAGTAAAATCAAATCCACTAAGCAATTCTTCAATACTATTACAAAGTCTGAATGAAATAAGTTGAACAGGGATTGTCTTATTATAACCCCTTTCACAAATATGAAATCCAAACGTGATGTTGTATTTGTTTTGTTTTTCGGTTACAATATGATAAACATACGGAATGCTTTTAAATTTTCTTGCATATTCTTCATATTGAGATATGTCTTTGAAAAAGAAATCTATATCGCAATCAAGAGGTATATTCTCTATGGCTTTCCACACAGAGCCACCAGCCAACCAAGGACCCTTTTCTTCCAGCTTTGGTAAGTGTTTCAATATTCTGAATAACTCAGAATCTTGGTTTACGAAATTATGAAATTCTTCAACTCTCACAATAAAATTATACCACGATTTTATAGAATGTCAATATCGAATATTCCTAATCGACCCTTACAAGGGTAGAATGGTAAAACTTTCGCATTTTTTAAAACAAACCCATAAGGTCCTTCAAACCATTTATTGTTACTTTCGGTAACACAATCAATAATTTCCACTTCTCCAATGATACCACCAAGGTAGGTAGAAAGACCAGTAATTATAGATTGGGGAATATTCCATTTTTTTGCTAATTCTAATCCTCTTTTATCAAATTTTTTAGAAGCATGGATAAGAATTTTCCCACGATATTTCGTTGACCAAGACCTGTTTTCTATATCTTTTACACCTGCAACAACAATTCCAGCCCAAGGTTGTTTAAGACTAATAGCTTTCATATTTTTCTTTCCAGTGATGTTCTCTGTGACAATTCGCACATAACAAAAATCTTCAACAGAAACATCTATTACATATTTTTCTTTATTCCCTCTTTAAATGCTTTCAAACATTCCTTGTAGATTTTTCGGTTAGCATATTTTTTAGGTAAAGTCATATTAGATATAGAAACTAAAATGTCATCAAGCATTTCTTTACAAAGAACTTTCGCAAGTTCTAAATCACTATTTCCAAATGCATCTAAATTATTTCTGTTCATCATCTTATTTTGAAGAACTTTTCTCATTCTTTGGATTATAAGCTTTGTAGCATTAATTGCTTCTTTTCTTTGCCATTTCTCCTTACCATCAATTATAATAACACCCTTATTACTTTTATTTTTCATATTAATCCTAAATTTCCTTCACAAGCATAACAACATCTTATATCATATTCGTATCCCCGTATGTCATATCTTACGTAGTGTTTACATGATTTAACTAACAGTTTTTCTTTTTTAGAAAGTTCTTCTATTTGTGACCTTATAGCAGATATTTTTTTGCGAAGCTTTTCAGACTCTTCAATTTCTTCTTTAGTTGCTTCTCTCCATGTGGAACCAACTTTTTGTGGTATTTCTACGAATAATAATTTTTTAGTTGTTTTCATTTATTTGATATTCTGCTACATGTTTACACATTTCAATAAATTTCTCTTGAGGTAAATCCCATTTCATCGTATTAAGGTCTTTATGAACCCACTGAACGTTGTTAATTTCATATCCTTTAGAACTATCAATTCTATCAAGAGAGGCGGTATTATCTTTTGACGCTATAAAACCTATGTCCAATCCTGATAACTTACATTTTTTGTTTTGTTTTACGTATAAATTCCAAACTTGTTCTATTTTTATATTAAATGGTATATTTCTATTTCTTGCGCCTGTTTTAACACTATTCCAATAAGTTCTTGAAATTTCTTTATATCCTCTCCACCCTTTATGTTCTTGATTTTTTAATCCGTGATATGGTTTTAAGTGGTCTAATTTATGTATATTCAAGTAATTGGCCACTGATTTATGGTCGCATCCAACTTCTTTTGATATTTTATTTAGAGATTTTTTATTTACTATATGTTCTTTATATAAAAACTCTTTTGTTAAAATTGATTTTAATCTTATTTTTATCATGTTATTCCCTTTCCAAGTAATAAATATAACTTGGTTTGGGAAAACGTTATTTATTTTTCGGCGGTATAAGCTTCGTTGAGTTTCTTTTGACGTTCTTCTTCTTTATCTTCATGAACCCTTTTCCAAATTTTAACTAATTCATCATCATCGTTGACTTGAAAATCTTCGGGATTACGAACATGTTTTTTACAAGTGGTTACTAGCCATCCTTTTGTATTTCTACCAACTTCTTCATCCATTCTACCACATTCTTCACAAATATTATGAGAAAGACTTTCAGTAAAGTCAACCATTCCTCTAACGTAATCATCACCACCACTGTAATAAAATCTAAGACCTGAAAATTTTTCTTTGACTTGAAGGGCTACAACCTGTGGAATTTTTCCAAGTTTTACTGCCCATTCATACCCTTCATCAACACATTTATTACGTTCATCAATACGGTATTGAATACTACTACAAAGAGTATTTATCAAATAAAACCAACCTTCATTCACAGCAAGACCCCAACACATACATGTTTCAGTCATTGGTTTGTGTCTGTTAGCAAAAATTTTTGGATATTTTTGACAAAGATATTTATCTAATAATGAATGCATAGTATAATTTACTGGTGAGAGTGATATGATGCTCCAGTATCTTCACTTCCTTCTACATGAACGTCATTTTTTTCTAAGTGAATTTTAATGATATTAGCAATACTCTTTTTCAATTCTTGAGAATCAAGTTCCATATTGGTTGTAAATCCATAATTTTCAAGAAGATTCAGAATATCTTCAGCTACTTGTTCGTAAGATATGATATTATCCATGATAAAATTATATCACTACTCTACACACGGCGTCAACTTATTATAAACTACTATTTTGATGATGGTCACCAGTTTCAAATATGGTTTTTTTATCCATTATATCCAACACTTCCTGAGTTGATAAAGGCTTAGCATAGCCATCCCATCCAACATCAAGAATTTTAGCATTAAGATTATCTGCCTGTGAGAATGGAAGACCATAATGAGAATGACCACAAATCATGTTAGCCCCGTGTTTAACATAATTCCAAACGTAAATAGGATAATGACAAACCGAAAAATAATGGCCGTCAACAATAATTTCAGCATAGTTTCCAAGAAATATTATGCTCTTATATCTAAAGGGATATACTTCAATGTCATTAATTAGAGTACCATTTGAAAATCCATCATCTAATTCTAAATATTTTTTAGAAATTTCTCTTTGATAAATTTTCCACAGGGGATTATTGTGATTGCCCCAAAGTAGATAAATGTTTTGACATTGAATTCTTTCAAGAAATTCATTACATTCATGTTCTTCCGTATTCAAGCAAAAATCTCCTACATGAATTAAAATGTCATTAGGACGAACAATCTCATTGATTTTATTTATGATAAAATCAGTATGTTCTTGTGATGACTTGTGGCCTCTAGCCTCCCAAAGAGGAACTTCCCATTTAGGATTATGGTTTAAGTGGGTATCTGATACCCAATAAACCTTCTGGTCATCAGTTTGTTTGATTTTTAATACTTTATTCATATTTTAATTAAATTCTGACAGCCATTCTTCGTATGCTTGAATTTTTCTGTTACCCGATATACCGCCTTTTTTTCTTCCACAAGTTATCATATAACCTTTGTTTGATAATAGTTTTCCTTCTGATACAAAACATTTAGCTTTAATCTTTTTAACATATTCCATCAAAGTCATGTCCGTAACAAGTAGTGTTATTATAAGGTGGGTCAATATAAACAACACTCTTGTAAACAACACCATCATTAGGTATAAAATTATCAATATCCATGTTGTATCCATTGACACTCTTCATTTTACGACTAATATAGAATACTCTTTTAAATAAAGTTTCCGGCATTGGCATCATTGGATTAACAGGTGAACGTCTATTGGATGTTTCTGTTGGAATCCAATAGTTTCTAAAACTACAATTTTTCCATGTATTATTTTCTATCCAAATTGCTTTTCCACCAAAACTACAAGATTGGAGTATAAGAAATACATAGACCGTATCTTGGTCTGCTGGTTGTTTAGATAACAATTCAGCATACTGTTTTATTTCATGTGAATTCTTTGGAATCCTATCAATTATTTCTCTAAATTTATTAAGGTCAAATGTGCCATCTCCAATCATTCTCCAAAATAATCCCCACGGCCCTTTATCCAACATATAAATATTTTTGACTGGAAATCCTCGATTTGCTAATTCTATAGATATTGAGCCGGACCCACAACACAAATCATAGAATGTGGAATCGTCAGATGGATTGATACGATTAAGTATTTTTTCTGCTATTCGATTTTTTCCACCTTGATAAGCTATTGGAGCAAATAGTTTACTCATAATCATAACCAAGGTCATTAAAGCCTTCTTCGCTAGAGTTTCTATAATAAAGTTGGTAAACACCATTTTTTACTAATTGTTCTTTATCTACTGTTTGTTTTAGGTCCATATATAATCTCTCTTATTCACCGCCCAAATCATTATTTCCGTTTTTAGGTCGTATATTTCTTTCTCAAGGCAGTCAACTTCTCCATAAGTTTTTTCATAAGTGTTAGGCGCAACATTAAATTCGTCTTTTCTATTTACAAACCGAAAATGAGGAATTTTTTCCCATGCTTCTTTCAATTCTTTTTCAAGTTCAGGCAATTTTTTAGTTATCAAATTATAATATTTCTTCACTTCCTTATCAAATATTTTTTGCCATTCAGGATATAATGGGTCGCTTTCCTCAAAGTTCAATCCACCACCATCTTTTTCAACATAATGTTTAATACCTTCAAGAACACAAATTTCCCACAAAGTATCTTTGTCAATCCAGTGATTGGGTATTTTCTTTATTAACCATTTTTGTCTTGGATTCCACCACCATTTAATTTCATTTAATATTTTTTTAATTTTGTAAGGTATCATTATTTTATCCCCACAGTCCACTAGACATTGCTTTTAAATCCAATAATCGGTTTCTCAATTTCATAAATACTTGAAAAGTCAATTCAGTATCATATTTTGCATCATGCACTTTGTTTTCATCCAAAGGAATATTGAAATATTGAGCCAACGAAGTTAAACTTCCACTTACGGTTTCAGGGAACATATTACATGCTTTAAGAAATTGACAAACTGCTGAAGTGTCCAATTTTCTGTAAGAAGTAAATTTTTCCCACGAACCAAGGCTCATTAAATGATAAGTAATCCATTCAACGTCACCATAAACGCCGTGGCCAACAACCGTAGCCTTAATCTTACCATCGTCAGTTAAACCTTTAAGCCAGTTGTAAAGCTTGGTTCCACCTTCTTTATAAGTGATTGCTTTAGTGTCGTGAACCTTCAAGTCAATTCTGTTGACATTCATCGCTTCACCGCAAACCTTGTAAATGCCATCATTTGGTTTCAAATAAAGATAGAGGTCGCCGATAACGTTAAAATTATCATCGGTAGCCAGCAAATAGGTGGTTAAAAAAGAATAATTTTCTTTTTCAAGACCACCCATTTCGTTGTCCAAAAATAAATACATAGAAGAATGATAACAGATATCTCTATAGAAGTCAAGCGTTCTGTGACTGAAATACAAAAATTTGAAAATATTAATCAGACTCTTTAACATTTGCCCTATTTTTTAGCCATCCACACAAAGCCCAATTATAATGAGAATAATTAGGGTCTTGTGGGTCGTGGCAAAAAGCATGAAATAAATCATAAATTATGGAATACATAAGAATATCTTCCAAACTGGATTCTTTTGACAAACTTTCATATCCATTAACAAGCCAATTATGTTCCAAATCAAGAGGCGTATTCATTTCTAGCCCAAAATCAAAAGTAGCATACCCCATAATTGGAACATCTTCTGGATAATTTTCTTTGCCTGTTTTAGAGTCTTTCTTCTCCCAAATTGTATAATCAATTACAAGACGGGGATTGAATGTAATAGTTCTTTTTTCTTCTCCTGAACCTTCTTGGATTGATTCAAAAATAAACTTTCCTTTTTTTAAAGGTTCTGCAATTTCGGTAGGCGTATCACTCATATTATTTTTTTGTCTCCAACTGCTTTACCATATTAACTCTATGTTGAACAACCTTCGCAAGTTCTATCCAACGAATTTTTAAAGTGCCATCTAAATTTTCAAAATTACCATAACAACCACCACTCCAAATATCAAATAAATTTTCTGCTTGTTCTTCTATTGTTTCCACCACAACAAATCTAATTACCGCACCACAATTTGGACAATTATATTTCATTGAAACCGTGGGTGCTTTGTGTTCTTTTTTACACCATTGACAGATTGTTGTTTTTTTCATATTTTGATTTCGTTAGAAGTTAATTTTTCTTCTATCAATCTGAATCCGTGAATTGTTAATTTGAAATTCTTATCCCACTCATTACCTATGTTTCTTTTTATTTCTGCAAAATTATTTGCTCGTTTCTTCATTAGATTAAGCATTTTTTCAGTGGGTTTTTTGTAGAAAAAGATTGCTACAGAATTGTTCGGTGGTGTTATTGGACATACTGTTTTTTTACTTAAACATCTATCAATTTCTTTTTGAAGTCGTGCTAACTCTTTTTTAAGCGATTCTTTATTCCAGCCACTACGCTTATTATTTTCATCATCAATATTTATTTCTTTTGTTCGTTGATATTGTTCTTGATAGTATGATGCTGTATGCTTTCTATAATTTTCATTGGCAATTTCTGCATTAAATTCTTCTTCTTTTACTTCTCCATCTTTTCCATCATATAACCATTCCTTGGTCAGCCATATAGAACAAGGACGACAACATCCATGTTCATCAGGTCTTTGTTCCAATAATTCTAAAAATGAAGACTCTTTTTCTTTAGTCTCTTTTAAATAAATGTCGCTAAATTCATCTCCAACTTTGCAATCACCAGTAACACCGGTAATATATGCACACATTTCACGTTCAAAATTTCCAGCATAAGAATCGGTATCAATTATGAATATAAATTTGTTCATGATTTTATTGATTTTTCAAATGCTGGTGAACGTATTTCCAACCATTGTTCATTTCTAGTACCATTGAAATGAACTGAAATAGAAAAATTATCAGGAACTCCGTTTTCAAACATAACAGTTTTGATTTCTCTTATTTCTCTGGTCGGGTCCATTGTATCACATTGAATTGTTCCGTTATGATGGCATGAACAAGTTGTATTTATACCACGATTGCGAAGGCGAAAAACCCACAAACGCACACCTTCTTTCAATTGTTGGTAAAAGGGACAATTCATTACATCTTCCGTATTCATTCAACTTTTCTCCATGCACAATGAGAAGGCCACCAAACTATTTCACCGTTTTGCCACACTCTTAATCCTTCTTGGCCGTCTCTATCATTTGGTTCTGGTTTCTTTATAGTAACTCTAATCCATTTTGTCAAATCTGGAGGCATAGTGGGAGATATCATATATTCCCATTCTCCCGGTTCAGTTGGAACTGGTCTTGGTTGACCACAACATGGACACAATTTGACATTTTTTTCTATATTTATTTACTGGAACCTTGATTAGATGTAATCCGCCGAAATGAAGGTAATGTATGTGTTCTCCAATAAACTTCTCCTTCAACTTCGGGTAGTATTTTATCTACAAAAGACCAAAATCTGTATCGTTCTAATCGTCCTGTCTTTTGGCTGTGTATAGTATCCATCATAACATCGTAGAGTTCTGCAAACTTTTCTCTATGTTCTGCTGGTACGTCAGTGTATGCATATTCGGGTTCTTTTTCTATTTGTTTTTTGCTCCAAAACATAATTTATCCTTTTTGTTTATTATTTATTTGAAATATTCTTCCACTTTTAATAAAGCTTCAATCAATTCGTGAACTTCTGTTCCAGTTCGTAAAACCAAATCTCTACCACAAAGTTTTCCATTATGCATCAATTCAATAGTTGTCAAAGCTTTACCAGCTCTGACTTCACAAAATGGTAATGTAACTTTTAATTGTCTGATTTCTTCAATCTCCATAATTATTTGTCATTCATGTAATTATTCCAATCAAGTCTAGCATAGTTAGGTTTTCCGTAACCCGTTGTTCCATTAAAGATAATAGTAACTATTTCATTGATTATCTTCTTATATTCTTCTGTTTCCCATGCTTCGATAGCATCTTCTTCTTCACCTTTGAAGGTAGCATCAAATGTGTCTGTTCCATCTAAATATTTACCACCATCAATTCTTTGACAAGTGAAGGTAGCAATGCGACCAGCAAATTTTCCTACACCTTCTTGGATACTAATAACCTTAAATTCAGCATCATCAACAGGTTTATATTTCAAAAGATTTTTAGTTCTTTTGTTTTCGTAAGGCTGACCAAGAATACGAAGAATTGCCCCTTCCTGTTTATTTTTAAGGAATTCTTGATAAAGTTTTTCAAGTTCTGCTTCGGAATAAACAATCCAAGTTGGAACTTTACCAATGATATCTTTCCACCTTTCAGCAAAACAAGGAGCAAAGAAAGCATTGTCAATTGCTGCCTTTCTTTCAAGATAATCAGCCGTGGAAGGAACTATTGCACCATCCTTTGAGGTTGGAAAGCCAAATCCGTCATAAACATAAAATCTAATTAGTTCCTTGCTTCTTTCCAAATCTTGTGGAGTAATATGAACAGTCTTGCGAAGAAGCGTCATAATTATATTAAGTTTTGAACGAAGCTCATAATTGAAGCCTTCTCCATCAAGAACAGCATTGGAAAATTTTTGGAAAAATGGTTTAAGAGCTTCTTCAATATGAGGAATAGAAATATATTTTTCTCCTTTTCTTGAAAATAAACCATCTTTAGTAGCAACAATACGGCCACCATTATATTTGATTTGAACACCGACACCCTTTGACCAATCAATTTTATCCTTGTAATTAGGAAACCATTTTGCCAACATTACTTGAAAAAATCGTTCCTTATCAATGTCGTTTTTATCTTCCCAATATCCACCAGATTTTAATTGTTTTTTGTATTTGGATTGGATTTCTTTAGTAGCTTGGTCAACGGTAGTAGTTTCATTTATTCTGCCAGTATTCTTTCCTTCAGCAACAGTCCATGCAGCAATGACTTTCGCTCCGTCAATTTGACCTGATACTGAGCGATATTTTTCCCCCTCTTGTTCCATCCACCACACTTGAACTGCGCCGGTGCTCGTTCTAGCATATAGGGTTGGATACTTCTTTAGCTTTGCTGGGCGAGAAGGATCATCAAAAAAATCACTCATAGAAGGATAATATCACAATCATATAAAAAGTCAAGCGTCGGTCATTCTCTATTATTTTTATATAATTTTAGATTAGTTAGACGATTTTCTGACGAATAGAAAAAACCTCAAATAAGCACGAGAAAAATTTTTTTATTGGCTTCATATTTTAAATTTTTTTCTATTGATTTCTATTTCTAGTAGTTTATGCTTCTATGAATAAAGAGGTAAACTGAAAAGTAAAGGTGCTAACTTTTCTTTATCACCAAAAATGTAGGCACAAGTAGCTTCGCTTCTATGATAAAGATATTTATTTTGGTCTGTAGGAGATTGTTCAATTTTACTTTTGGCGCTATCCATAACTATAGGCAAAATTTCAGATGGTATAAAAATTACATAATCGGGGTCAACAATAATTTCTGTAGGGAACTTGTCACTAGAAGTTATATTATGTAAATCTTTCATTAAGTCTGTTGTTACACCTAATACAATTACTGTTCCGAATCCTTGAGGGGTCTGCTTTTGCCATTCTTTAACGTCTGCCCTATTACCATATTTATGAATAAAGGCATTAGCCGCGTGGGAGGCCTGAGCCGCTGCACGACCCGCCCCCATACTAGGGAGGTCTGTTCTCATTAAAATGTAAAGATAAAGATTTTCATTCATACTTTTTCTTTCAACTTTGCTAATTCAGAAGCAAGAGCATTTCGTTCTTGTATAACTATGTCTGCTGCACACCAAGGTTCAAGACCGGGATGGCCAAGTCTTTTAGAAATATCTTCTTTTTCTTCCTTCCATCGTACTTCACAACGCAATTCATTTTTATCTGAATCTTCAGCAGCTTGTTTAATTGCACTTTGGAAATTCTTTACAGATTGCTCAAGCCAATGTGGTTCCCCATGTAGCATTTTTTCAGCATCTTGAACAACCCAAATAGCATGTGGAATTACTTGATTATAAAATTCAAAATTCTTCATGTGTTGCCGAATATCACCTTTAGCTTCGGCTAATTCTTTTTTTGTTCTTTCAAGTTCATTATCCATAGTAGTAAGCCTATCAGAGTTTTATAAAAAGTCAAGCCCTACTTCGATATGATATCGTTTTTATCGAACCATATAAAATCGTCCTCGAAACAATAAAAGTGAGTTGTCTCAAAAAATTTGGAATAAGCACGCATATAAGTTTTACCATCACGTAATTTTATAGGTTTACCCAAAAACTCGTAATTACACCATTTCTGCTTGATTTCTTCGGGAACGTGTATATTCATCTACAATATATACTACTGAGTTTCTGGATAAAGGTCAACCAAATTCCATTTATAACGTTCGTAAGCATTCATAGTCATAGGAAATACTTTCTTGGTTATATCATACATTGCTTTAGCATATTGTCTAATTTCCCATTGAGCGTGTTCATCCAACCGAAGTGTAAAAAATTTCGTTAAATTATTTAAATCCCAATTGGAATAAATTTCTGTGTAAAGATTTTGAGGAAGAATCATTCTAGCCATTTCGCGAGCAATACCCCATTCTAAAAATACCTGATAAAGTTTATATGATTCATCACAATGATGCTTAAGTCTATCTGAAAAGGATTGATTTAAAGAAAGATTTCCCGGATATGTAGGTTTATTCCAATCTTCTTTATTAATACTTCCTTGTTTATTTTTAGTATCTTGTTTTCGCCATTCTTTTGGAATATAAAATTCCTCACGCATTTCAGTATATCTAGCTGATATTTGATTTAATCTTTGAGTCCTATGTCTTACCATTTGACCTTGAACAAATAATGGTAATTTAATATTGAATGTCAGATTCACTTGTTCAAACGGTGATGTATGTTTGTTTTTCCAAAGATAATTTACTAGTTTTTGGTCTTGTTCTTTACCTTTGGATGGAGATTTATAAGAAATTCTAGCTGCTTCACATATTCTTTCATCAGAACCTAAATGGTCTATATATCTTACATAACCGTAATCTAAAACTTTTATGGTATATCCTTTTTCAATCATACGTAAGTTGGTAACATTTTTCCTAAATTTACTTTCTCAATCCAAATACCACCGTCTTCATTAATATTTGGGCAAATACCTTCTTGTTCATAATCTAAATAAACTTTATACAAAACATGTGTTTGTTCATTAGCAAGATAAGGTGGGTCATAATCATAATCATCCCCATAATAAGATGAATGATAACTATGGTCAGTACAATAACTGCCTGTTTTTATTACTTTTCTTCCAACAACTTGTCCTAATTTATTACGTAAAGATTCTCTATTTAATGTAAACAGTTTTCTTTCTTTTCCACCATATTGTTTTTGTTTTAGAATCATGTAAGCCATGTTATCAAGAACTTTTTCATAAATATCTCCATGACCTTCATCGTATATTAAACGTTCTGCATCAGGAGCATTATCATGCAATGGCATTTCCAAACAATTAAGAAATGATGTTCTTAGTGCATTATCTTCTGTATTATTCGGTGGGAGTCCTACCCCAAATGATTTAAACATACTATATATAGAGTCCTTTTGTTCTTGAGTTATAAGTGTATCCTTGACAATTTGTTTTGTCAAAGGATATCCCCATCTAAGAACAATCTCTGGGTTGATTATTTTTACATGGTCATTAACCCTTATAATATTTTTTCTTAATGACATAATTTCTCTTAGGTAATTTTTTATCAGAAAGTATATGATTCCATATTTTCAGTTTATTTTTAGTCACTTTTGTACCGGGAATGTCGATGAGATTTCTTTTTGCCATTGCTTTTTTCAAATCAAAAACTTCATTAGCTACTTCTTCACTGATAAATCTACGAACGAATTCATCTATTGATATTCTTTCTTCTTCTGCTAAGCTAACTATTTCTCCTATAAGATAATGAGCTTCTCTGAAAGTTACTTTCTTTGGTTCAAAAAACCTACGTCTAACATCTGCATATTTATCTAAATCAGCCAATTTTCTAGCAAGTATATACTTCCATTTATTTATTTGTTTTTTAACATTCTTTGTGCCGGGTGCACCAATTACTACATCTTTTCTAAGCATAGCTTTTTTCAAATCAAATACTTCTTTTACTGCGGGTCCAAACCAACGAACGGCTGTGTCCACTGCCGATTCATTTCGTTCAATGGAAACTTGATACATTGCTTTTACCAAACGATACGATTCTCTGAAAGATATTTTTTGATGCTTACTTAATTTATCTACTGTTTTAAGTGAATCTTTTATTGTAGGAATGAGAATTGAATCATTCATATAAATGTGGTCAGATAAGAATATCCATTAAAAATATTTCATTCTAAAGATGTTACTGCATCTATTATTGTAACTTTCCAATATGGGGTATCAAATTGTTTATCATCAATAATTTGTCCTTTTTTTGGAGAATTATAAGTTTTTAAAATTTTACAAACCGCTTCTACTCCCGATGTCATTGTACTCCCATTAGTAGCATCAATCCTAATAGTAAGACTGAGAGGAAGTTCTTTCATTCTTTCGCCTAATTCATCTTTCATTATAGTTTATAAATTTAGTCTTTTATTAACAGATGAACTGCTATAACAATCCAACCAAATAAAAAAATTACTGATGACCATAACATTATTGCATTCCATACTCCAAGAGCATAAACAGAAGATGCAATTAAGAAGACAAATGGTGTTGCCAACATTATACTTCCTATTATTTTACTTATATAATCTTTCATAAATTTAATCGTATCCCGGCAAACAACCATAGTTAATTCTACATTTTTCACAGACGGCGTTGATTGCACAACCGCCTGTCGGACCATCGGTTAACTCTGTTCCGCATTTACACCAATAACGGTATTGTTTCAGAAAAATACTTCCTGCTGGATTTAAAATCCTATTCATACCAATACCACCACCACCGAAAGAAATGTCCGAAGTTCTTTGTCTCTTCAACCCGATTTCAGGGTCGCCCCAAGGTTGGGGTTCATTAGATAGTAATTTTTTAAACCATTTAATCATACTCATATTTCATAATTAATCAAGTTCGTGTATAAGATTGTAAAGAACCGAATCGTGAAAATCACTACAAGAAATTGCCTCAAAAATAAGAATGAGAAGTGGAATCACTATGATTATGCAGGCAACTAAAAGGATTAAAATTCCTAAGTGTTTAGTTTTCATTTTGGTTGTTCCAAATATTCTATTATCACATCGCCATGACAAGGTAAAGGTGCGCACCAGCAGCCAAGAACCTGATCTTTTAATGATAATACTTTATCACGAAATTCAGGATTTGTCAAGTGTTTATAAAAATCCTTTTTATATTCGCTAATACAATCTTTTCTGTCGTGGACTCGCTGGCAAACATTGCAATAGCCAATCGGGTGAGGATTTCCGAAAATTGTGCGCCTGTCAATCAAAACATCATATTTTGGTCTTGGGTGTCCTTTTCTTTTGCGGATATTAACCAAGGTTGTTATCATGTCATTGGTTGAATACTTACTAAATTTTTTGTTATAAGTTTAGGATAAACTTTTTTAATAATAGGAAATATCCATTTCTCAAACTTACAATATTTTGCAAATCTTTTTTGTTGTTTTTTTGTGGGTGGCCTCCACCAATCCCACAAAACTGAACCATCTTTACAAATAGTTCCCCATCCCTTTAGGAAATCATGAACTCTTTCGCCACTCTTTATTGCGACCGATAGTTGTACATGACCTTTTTCTCTATATCTTCTCATATATTTAGAATGGTGTTGATACTAATTTATTGGACTTGATTAAAATACACATATAAGGATAATCGTCCCAAATATGCTCAACTTGCGGATATATAACATATTCATCAGCAGATTCGCAATAACCAACTACACCACCTGTACCTTTTCCAAATTTTTCATCGTCAAATTGCACAATTTCACCCTGTTCAAATTTGTAATTCATAATTCTCAGATTTAGCAGCTTCACTTTCAAAATATGATTCAAGAACTTCTTCCCATTTACCATCAATATTTTTTATTTCGTATTTAAATTTATCAGGTGTAGTTTCGCGAGCAATTTCTTCTTCAAGACTTTCTTTAGTTTGTATTTCATGAATTCGCCTAACCAGCCAAACTTTCATTTGTGGTGTTTTCAACAAACGTTTAAATGCGGATTGTTTGTTTTGTTTCAATGAACGTGAATCACTGGCTCTTCCTATTGCTCCACTTTCACGATGAATAATTTGACATCCCGAATGAACTTTGTTTCTAGCTTGCCCACCCTTTCCGGGTCCACAAAAATAAGAAAATTCTAAATCTTTTGCTGAAAGAATTGTTATTCGTTCACATTTATCAACAGGCGCTTGCTGGATTTGATACATATTATTTCATAAATTTTCATCTTCCAATATTTTTGGAAGTCTAAATTTCATAGAATGGCCAATAACTCTTCCATCCATTTCTATGTTGATTTTAATACCACCACAATAACGACACCATTTCACTATTTTATCAGGAGTCGTTTCATCCCATTCATTGCCTATTCTCATAATTTCAATGAAATCGTGGTTGCCTTTTTTACAATCTTCTTTCATTTTATCTTGACCCATCCATATCTAAACTTCCATGTTCAGGTTTTGGTGGTTCTTTAATTTGAGAATCAATAATGTAAGTATGTGTGAATGGATAATTCGGAATTTTTTCTTTCAATTCAATTATTATGATAGGGCCAACTATTCCACAAACTTTACCCCAACCTGACGGTAATTTTTCTCCCATCTCAAAATAAACCTTGTCACCTTCTTTATGTTTATATTTTCCTTCACTCATATTATCTTCTAGTTACTTGTGGTTGTGCAAAACCAAGGGGTTTATTTTCATAATCTTTATTACTTGGAGTTGCTTTCATCATATCATCCAAAATTTTTACAGCATTTTCAAATGTATTTTCAAAACAACATACGGAAATCACAAGTTCAGCACAGGCAGCAAATGAAAATCCTTCCGAAGCTGCAACCCATTTTTCAATTTCAGCTTCTGAAACCTTTAATTTCTTTTCAAAATACATTTTTCGGACTTCTGGTGATGGCATATCAATTTGAAGAACTCTGTCAAATCTTCGTGGTCTTGCTACCAATCGTTTATCCAATCTTTCAGGATAGTTGGTGGTAGCAATATTTAGAACTTTATCAATTTGATTTTCACCATCCAATAATGTGAGAATTTCGTCTTCTCCATGTTCTTCAACGATAGCATCAATATCTTCAAATAAACACACAATTGGTCTACCGGGTTCAACTTTTCTAAATTGAGACAATCCATCATTAAATACAGCAGGATGATTGGTGCATTGAAAAACAAGGCCATCAGACTTCACAATATCAGCAATAATTTGTTGAACAAGGCAAGTCTTGCCAGAACCCGCTGGGCCGTGTAGTAAATACCCCCTACGGTGTAGGAAGCCATGTTCCATAAACTTTTGGCCCTTTCCCCAAAATGTGGTTATTTCAGCAAGAATCTTATCTGATACGGAATCAGGAAATCTCAGGAGGTCATCAACGCATACATGCTTTTTCTGATAAATAATCCCATGATATTGACTTACAGCAATACTATAAACACCACTTTGAAGTTTGGGAAATGTAACTGAAACGGGTTTATAAGTATTAGGTCCACAAACTGCCCATTGAACAAGTGATATTGAATTTAATATATCATTTTGTTCAGAAGATTCCTTTTCTGATGTTGGCCTTTCGGTTGCTGGAGATTTACCTTTTCGTAAGGTTGGTCTAGGTGGTGCTGTGCCGAAAGCTTCCAAATTCATTTTCATGTCACTCATAATATAATGATCTTACATCAATTAATAAAGAAGTCAATTCATAAAAAAGGCGTGAAGATTTCTCTCCACACCTTTCGTAATTTATAATAGCAAACCGAACTTATATTACAATAGAGTTGTAACGTTTATCGGTAATTACTGATAACATCAATTCCAATGGATTGAGGAATTTAGATGAACAAATTTTCTTCAAGATTGAAGGGTGACTACCACTGACCAATGCCACACCTGCATCAGAGAATTTAATTGGCACGTTATTTTGACGTGAATCTACTTGCCACCAGACAACATTTGGAAGCTTGTAACCTGACTGTTCAAATTTTTCCTTCATTACTTCAAAGTTTGTCTTGTCGTTATATGAACTTGCCATATCAAATTGCATATCTGAAACGATAAACAAAATAGAAGGTATATCCTTCTGTTGAACGTGATTTTTCACAGCAGTATTCAGAAACAAGTTGAAAGCTGCTTGAAGGTTAGTATTGCAATCCCAACCACCATCATCCAAATTATTCCATTTTTCCAACAAATTGTTACCAATAAGTCGGTGGAAGCAAGGAGTTTGTGAAAAGGTCATGAATACATCCTTGAAAGGACCAATATTTCTTTCAGCAAAATAAATTGCCAAAGAAACTGACACATATAGTGGGAGTCCGTGCATTGAACCGCTAGTATCAGCAATGACTAGTCCCTTTCCATCCCCCTCTATGAAGTTAGGGAGGGCTTTCCATTGCAAATCAGCCGCCTTCAATGAAGTTGCTGATTGAGTATTTTCTACGACAGTTCGAAGAATATCGTAAGGAAATACAGCACTCGCATTAATTTTGGCTTCGCCCTTTTCAACACGATTGAGGTATTCCTTGTAACTTTCGTTAGCTCTCTTTTCAAAAGCCTTACGATAATTCAAGGTTGCCTTTGAAGGCACATGTTCAAAGTTAATGTCATTCCATTGACGAGCGCACATCTTGACTTCAACAACATCGATATATTTACGGAGTTGTGAAAGGGTCTTACGATATTTCTTTGAACTCCATCCGAGGAATTCACGAAGTTCACTAGCCAATTTAATGGATTCTTTGGAAGAAGTGTTTTCAGACTTCAACCACTTAGCTAATAGTGAAACATTTTCTTTGACTTTCATGTTATGCCAATCAGTAGCTAGTTGCTGAGTCATTGCAACCATAGCATCCTTTTCCAATTCAGTTCCGAATAGAATATAAAGGTCATCCCAACGTCCATAAAGAGGAACGTTCAAAAGATTTTTACGAACAATATCCGGGTAATTGTTGGCCAACCATTTTAGAATAGTTCGGAAAGTTTTACGTTCGCCCTGTCCACCACGCACATCACGAATATAAAATAGAGCCTTAAGAGCCAAAAGTTTATCTTCGGCAAAAGCCTTGGTGAAAAGTTGGATTACTTCATCATCAGTTCGCTTACGGAGAGCGCCTGCGTTACCAAAAAAGTCAAGAAGATGACTTAGGGTGCTCTTGTAGGCAAGAGCAAGATTTTCAGTAACGGTAATATTGCTTGCGTTTTCAAGACCTGCTACAAGCGGATTTACGTACTTTTCGGGAGCGGTAAAATTACGGCCAATGGAAGGAGTTCCTTCGTAACCGAATTCGGTGCTGACTTTCTTTTTGATTGCGTTCTTCTTCATAACTATTCCTTTTTTATTGCGAGATAGTTGTTTTTCCTATATGGATTTACTGCTGTTCCTATCTCAAATTAAGCTAGATGCATTTGGTTTTCTTGAATGAAAAGTTTTACTGCTGTTAGCATCTAAAATTGTTCCATTTGACGATGACATTCTATACTAACTTCGGGTTAGTGTCAAGCGTCTTATTAAACGTATATAGTAAACCAAAATGAAAAAAGCATAACTTTTTAGTGTTTTCGCTCAATTACCATAACTGGACTTTTAGGCGGTTGTTTGAAAACTAAAACACAAAGGTCATATCCGGCATTAAATGCCGCTTTCATTTTTGCATTGTTTTTCTTTCCTTCTGTCTGAAAGGTATATGTAGATTTAACTTCAACTATTAAATTTTTTGATTTAACGTAAATATCAGGAAAGTAGAATCTATTTTTATTATTAAATTGATATTCTATAAACGGAACTTCATCGGGGCCTACTCTCAAATCGTCTTCTTCAATTCCTATATTATTAATCAGATAATTTATACCAGCCTTTTCATATCCTTGAACCATTACTACTTTTCCTGATGGAAACGTATATGGATGATAATTGTATCTAGCAGAAAATCTTTTAATTATCCAATCTTTAGTTTAAATCCTGTTTGATGGGTCATTACCACATTTTTTACAAAATCCGCTACGTTCTACCGGCAGATTTTTTGAACGTTTCAATACTGATGGACAATGTTTTCTAGTTATTGATTTAACTTTTCTCTCTCTTTTGCATTTAGGGCATGTTATAGTGTATAAATGCGTAATAGGGTCGTATGTAGCCCATGTAGGAAGTGGTTTAGTTGGACCATACATAGATTCCAACCCTTTGTTATTTTTACTACTACAACTTTTACATAACTGATTAAGTTTAACCGCTGCATAAGCAAGATATTTACGTTCATATGCCACCACAGAATTGCATTTTGGACATCTCCTGCAAAAAATTTTTTTTATAGGGTCGTACCATACTCCCTTGTTTGTTCTACAAAAGCAACACTCATTTCCCAAACATAATGCACTATTTAAATTACAATATTCAGCAATAGTTCCACATGTTTTACATTTTTTCCATAATTTATTATCAGAGTCTCTCCATATATTAGGTGGTAAAATTTCTATTTTCTTTTTTCTGCCCATAATTCTTATTTTTCAATCTGATTTCTTATTTTTTCCACCTGTTCTTTTACAGTTTTATATTCGGTAAGTTTAATCAAAGGATTTGGTGGTAAAAGGCGATAATGAGTTATTGATGGACATTCTATTTCTTTTCCATTCCAAATAATATACCATTTCTTTCCGTCTCTAAATCCTAAACATTGACCACCATTAACATAACATAAAATAGGACTAAATACTAAAAACATTCTTCCTCTTTCATGAAAAGAAGAAGCTGGACTATGAGGCGGCAATTCTTCTATTTTATGCCACTTTTCGGAAGCTTTCTCTTGTAAATTGTAATAATATTCCTTTTCCAATTTATCGTATGCTCTTGCCATTTCTATAATTAAATTGCGAGTATATTCAGAATCACATTGAATCGTATATTTACCACTTTCTTTCAATACGATATCCTTCCCCGATGGTATGGGGTAAGTAATAACTTTATAAGGATAACCGGCATTGTAAGGATGTTCTTCATCATATTTCTTTTGTTCTTCTTTGGACATTCTTATCCATTTATTATATCCTACATTATTGATTAAAACATGAATAAACCAGTTTAAAGCTGGTAAATCTATTCCAGTTTCTTCTGGTTTTCGTTCAGCAACTACTTTTCTTTTCCAAAACCAACTCATATCATTATTTTCCATGTTTATACCAAAATTTTACTTCATTTAATGCTCCTATAGCATAAATTTTCTTAGAATTTGCTCTATGTTTGATTTCTATTATTTGATTTGGTAATTTAAGAATAATATTATGCATACCACCAATATTTTGATTGGTTCTGTTGGATATTATTTCCGGTTTTACACCAAATCTTGAAAATAAAATACTAGACAACATTTTTGATGTGCCGCTGGGCATATCTTTTTTAGAAATGTTATGACATTCTTCTATTATAATTTTAGAAACTTTAAGTAATGATGAAATACCATATAACATTTGTTTTATTTCTTTAATGCCCTCACTAAAATTTTCATTGTGAATGATATAAATAGACAGTGATGCTTCCCATATTTTTTGATAAGTGGATTCACTTAACCCTGTTGTACCACTTATCAACGGTAATTTCCTTTTCAAACAAATAGAAAGTATTTTCAGAAGACCTTCTTCACTGGAAAAATCAACAACTATATCAGCATCTTTCAGAGAGGATAAATTTAACAATTTATCCTTATTTATTAATGAAGTTAGAATTTGTCCCATTTTGCCATTTGCACCATGAACAAACACATTTATTTTCTTTTTCATATTTGAAAATTATCGGTTTCTTCAATCAAGTCATCCCAGCAAAGCAAACCACAACTATGATGGTCAATTGGACATTCATGATATTCACATCCATCACCTTTGGAATGAATTGTTTCGCAATATAATTCTCCACTTCTTAAAGAGAGTTTTGGGGTTACGCCGTCTTCGGAGCGAAAATCACCTGCTGTATGATGGTTGGCACAAACTCTTTTCCATATACAATTCTTTTCAAGACAAATTACCGCTTTATATTTGTCTTTCGGTTCTACATTTATTTTCATCCATTTACATGGTACATTATTATTTTAAAATGTCAAGCGTCTATTATTATCGGTTAATATTGCTCAAAAAAAGTTTCTTGGTTTCCTCAAATGTTAAATGCGCAGCATCATCATAATACGTAGATTTAGAAATTAAACGATTTTCAGATTGTAATTTAGTAAACCGCTTTATAGATGACACTTTCCACTGTTCCATTTGTTTGTCTAAATCTTTCAATTCCTGAATTAGTTCTAATTCGGATTCTTTTATTTTACATTGAAGAAATTCATTACTATTTTTATACAGGGAAACATAATGAATTCCACGATGAATTCCATGATATATTAATTTATAGTTAATACCTAAATCTTTACAAATTTTTTTCATTAATTCATCTTTATAACGGTCAGATGTTACATTATCCGACTTTTTTACTGGTGGATATTTAACTTTCCAATTGGTTAATACAATTTCAGGTAACTCTATGGGTACTTTCCCTGATGTTGTGCCTAAGTTTTTCCAAAATTTTAAACCCGTATATTGGCAAAAAGACCCATAAAGACTTGTAGTTGTCACTCCAACAACTGTATCACCATATTTTTCTTTCCATGCATTTCTAAAATAATCTGTTACAACAATTCTAGCAAGCAACTTTCCACCCAAACAATTATAACCGAATGGTTGAAGAGGTACAAGAACTTGTGCATTCATTAAATTGTTTATTCGCTTATTTTTATATTTATGGTTGTTAGACCAACCTATGAAATTATCTCTAGCAGATAAAGACCCAATATCTCCAGCAATTGTTATCATACCAAGAAATTTACCTGTATTACTATTTTCTACAAGAAATGACATCTTCCTTCCGGGGTAATTATTTTGAAGAGCAGAAGATGTAAATAACATGAAATTTTTGTATATACGATACAATTCTTCATCAGATTCATTTACAGGCAAGATTTTTATTTTTAGATTTTCTATTTCTTCTATAGTTTTTGGATTAGAAATCTGACTTTTGGAACGCATAAATGGCATAATTTCACTTACATGGTTCTGAATTTCATACCACTTAATTTTTAAAGTGTATTCTTCTAATGATAAAGATTTTAATTCTTTAATTGTTGATAAAGTTTTATCTTCCAGTGGTTCTATAAAATCTAATAAATCCATAGAAATACAATATCAAATGAAATATGTACAGTCAAGAAGATTATATTTCTACACCTTGAAAATGTTTTTTGAGAGCAACTTTGAGGGCAACACGATTGTAAGGATGCTCACCGGCAAGTAACATTGTTTCGATATCTTCTTCATTTTTCCCCATATTTTTTAACATATTTACCGACCATTCAGCTTTACTTAATTCATGTCGGTATTCGTCTTTGTTTTCAAAATGGGAAGTATCTTGTTTGGTAAAATCTCTACCACGGGGAACGAATTCGCCTTCAGGAGCATATCCTGTTGCACGTTCTGAATAAACATCATCAGGACCTTCTGGTGCTTCGTAAGTATTAGGAGCTACACGTTTTACTAAATTATTAGCGTGAAGCATATCCAAAGCCCAAGAAACATGACCTTCCAAATCCCATCCATATTCACTTTGATATTTATTTCTTACCATTTCAAGTAGTTCTTTGAAAGTAAATGGTTCATCAATAGTTTCTGAAATAATATCAAGAATATAATTCTCAACATCATGACTTACTTTTTTGTCAGATATTTTCCTATCTCTTGGAACTTCTATTGGTGCTGTAACTGCCATATTTATAAATATTAGATAGTTCCTTCAACATACCAATTTTGAACATGATCACAGGTTTTACAAATCCAACCATTTTCAGTGGCAATCAATTCACGGTCTAAGCAAATGATTTTCTTCCAACCATCACCACTTCTGTCATAATTCAATGGTTCTGGAATGAGAGTTCCGTCATTCTGTTTAACAAACCAAACACCCAGTTTATCTCTACACCATCCACAAGTGTATGGATGACAGCCGAGATTATGCTGATATTCATTAAGTTTATCAACGACTTCTTTAGGCCAAGGCGCGTATGTTATTTTGGGTTCTTCGTTCATTTTTGTATTTATAAATATTAGTTAGATTCTAATTCTTTTCTCCACATTTTAATCATTTTAATAGCATATAATGTTGCATCTTTTTCCTCTTTATAAAATGCATGATATACTTTTTCATTCCAAGTCGTATAAAATACTAAACGTCCTTGAAAATTTTGTTTACTTACATTACCTTGCCATAAATGTCTTAATTCATGAGAAATAAGATATACTAAAACTTCTATTTGATTTCTTAAAAGCGTTGCCTTAACATAACCAGCTTTTCTGAGATTTTCATGCCTATAACTACTTAGCATAGGAAATCTATACTGAGAAAAAGGTAAATTTACACCAATAACTGTTTTTCTTTCGTTTGGATGTGCAACTCCATAAAAAGCTTCATCGTGTCTTGATTTTTTAGTTTGCTTAATACTAATATTGAAGTCAGATAATCCATAGGGACAACAAAAATCAATAATGATTTTTATTATGTCATTTGGAATATTTGTATAATTTCTAAGATTATAGTATCCCATAGGATATATTAGAATAATTTACCACCACTATTATCCTTCATCATTTTCATCAAACGTTCAGCGGATTCTTTACCCATTCGCCGCCAATCGTTTAAACTTCTCGGAACACCACTGATAAAATCGGGGAATTTTTCATTAGGGTGTTTATTAAAATAAATACTCCAACAATCACATTTCCCCAATAGTTTGAGGTCACGTTTTGCACGTGGTTTTCTGACACCTTTATATTTTGGGTGAAGTTTACATTGTTTTCTCATAATTTTACCACACGTTTTTGTCAGTTATTAATTTTTTTAATAATTCATTAAGGTCATAGGAACATTTAGGTTCTTCTCCATCAAAGGATACTCCCAATGTAAACTTTCCATCAATGAAAATTTCCAACCTATGACTAAAATCGTCAGATGATTTTAACTTCTTTTTGCTCTTAAAGTAAGCATTTATCCTTCGTTTTGATGGTTCTTTTTTCATATCTTAATAATATCATAAAATCCTTGTATTGTCAATCTATTTAGATTGTAAGAATTCCTTCATGAACCTCTCCATGACAATTCTTACATAGTAAAATACACTTGTCAAGCTCTTTAATTATTTCTTCTTTAGATTTTTTCCAATTTGAGGATATATCATAATCCTTTTCACTTTCATTAATGTGATGAAAATCTAATGATCTCAAACATTTATTGTATCCACAAATAATACACCTACTACCTTTCAATTCTACACACCACTTTTTAAATTCATCTCTTCTTTTTTTACTTATTATTTTATTACAAGAACGACAAACAGCATAACGTCTTCCCCACTCTGATTTAGCATAAAATTCTTCAAATGGTTTGATATTTTTACATTCTCTACATCGTTTGTATTTTTTTCCATCAATAAGTTTTGTTCCATAATCGCCTTCTGTTAAATCTCTTGTATTATGAGTTCCTATAGGCGAACATTCAAGGCAAAAATTACGACTTCTCAAATTCCATTTTTTGCCATTTATGGTTATCCAATTTGGAAATGACTTGCCACATTTTTTACAAGGTCTATATTTCATCTGATTCATAACGGTAAATCCTTAATTTTTACTGCTTTATCATACATATGAAGAAATTTTCATAACGCTTGACATTTTTTAGGAATATGATAATATGTATTGAATACGCAGAAGTAGCTCAGTCTGGTAGAGCGTCACGTTGCCAACGTGAATGTCGTGGGTTCGAATCCCATTTTCTGCTCCATAAAGCGGTATTGGTGTTTAACGGCTAGCATGATTGCCTTCCAAGCAACCGGTGAGAGTTCGAATCTCTCATATCGCTCCAGATGTGAATTTTTGCTCTTTGGAATAATGCCTCTGTAGTTTAATTGGTAGAACGCACGGCCTATACCCGTGGTAAGCTCTAGATTTGAGCACGATATCGGTTCGAGTCCGGTTGGAGGCACCATAATAATTTAATTGCGGGATGTCGGAAGCCCGGTCATCCGGCTGTGCTCATAACGCAGTGCCTTAGTGCCTCGCAGGTTCGAATCCTGCTCCCGCTACCAATTTGGGCTGCTCAAATATTAGATGAGGGCAGTCGTTCTAACGACTACAAAGTATCAGTTTTATTGGTGATTGGTATGTTGTGGCTGAGAAAAGAACTACGTTAGTAACTTATAGAATTAAATAACATCGCCTTTGACGGAATTGGCTGCGTTAACAGCCAATTTCGTTGTAAATGAAAAGACAAATTCTAGGACAAAACTTTCAAATACCATTTTGTTATTATGAATAAATGGGTTACTATAACGGAAGAAGAGAAACGTAAACTTGTTGAGTCAATGAAGAAAAGCGTTTCAATCACACCTACATGTTTTAATTTGAAAAGTGATAATGATAATGTAGGTAGTCGTTTTAGAGACATGACCAATCAAGAAGTGGTGGATGCAGCAAAAGAGTCTGCACATGAATTTTTATTTGCTCTCAGTTGAACACGTCATCTGGCCAATGGACTTCGACTGAGTTATGCTACAGTGGCGGAACTAGGCAGACGCGATTGCCTCAAGAGCAGTTGGAGAAATCCGTGTGGGTTCGATTCCCTCCTGTAGCACCAGATTTGTCGTAAGAATTGAATACGTCCCGTGAAACATCGGGCCCCAAATAGAGGGAGAGAAGTTGGTAAATGACAAAAATGCTGCAGCATTTAAAAAAACCTAGTATTCAATTCACAATGCCACCGTGGCGAAATTGGGAGACGCGACTGCCTTAAGAGCAGTTTCCTTCGGGAGTGTGGGTTCGATTCCCTCCGGTGGCACCAATCTAAATAAAGTTATTATGGTAAATAAATTATGAGCTTCTCTACTACCAAACCAACCGATAATAAGAAATATTGTGACCACAAATTTATGAATTCCAAGAAATGTATAAAATGTAGTTGGAAACCAAGTAAAAAAGAATTGGAATTTATGCGAGGAGCAGAAGAATATAAAAGAAATACTAGCATGTGGAACTAAGTAATTTTTAATTGCCATTTATATTTTTTGTGTTATAGTTATTATTGTTCAGGCAATTCCGCCTGAATATAAAAGTCCCCAATTAGGGGCAATGTAAGAAAGGAAAACATGAAAAGAAATGACTTCGAATTGTCCGTCAAGATTGATGGCAGTAAACTTCCAGAATATGGCTCTCATGGTAGAACTTATGTCCGTGGAGAAATTGGTAGGGAATTCACCCTACATTTTAGAAACAATACCGCTGACCGAGTGTTGGCACGTTTTAGCGTTGATGGATTAAGTGTCCTTGACGGTAAAAGTGCAGATAGGGATAAAAGTGGATATATTTGTAATGCTTATTCATCCATCGAAATCAATGGTTGGCGAACTTCTCTTGATGAAGTTAGAAAATTTGAATTTTCATCAAAGGGTAAATCCTATGCAGGTAAAACTGTTGGAACTTCCAATTGTGGTGTAATTGGTGTTCAGGTTTTTGCAGAGAAACAACCACAAGTTAAAATTGTTGAAAAACATATTCATCACGACCACTATTATCCAGATCCTTATCCAATTTATCCTAAACCGTGGCCCAGACCGTGGAGAAAACCATATGACCCTTGGTGGCCAACCAATCCTCCAATTTGGGGTGATATAGTTTGTAAAGATTCTAGTGCAACTTATACATGTAGCAGTAATTCTTCTACACTAAAGGGTAGAGACAGTGGTATTAGTAGAAAATTATCTGCTAATAGTCTCCATTCAGCTAACATTTGTAAAAGCATTTCATCTGATGAAGTAACTGAGTATAATCTTGGAACTAAGTTTGGTGAAACTAAGAATGATTCTGTTAGAACAGTAGAATTTAAAGTAGGTAGATTACTTACTGAACTTGAAATCTATTATACTGACCGTGAAGGATTGGAAAATGCTGGAATTGATTTGGATAAAAGACCAGCAGTTGCAGTACAACATTCTACTAAACATCCTCAAGCATTTGGTGGATTTTGTGAACCACCTGATGATGATTAAAACATTCATCATTTAATATCAGAAAGTCCGGTTCAAGTAATTGAATCGGACTTTTTTATTGACTTCTGTTAAGTCTATGATATAATGTTAATATGACAAAATCGGCAACAATAGAAAAAATTCATAGTATTAAACCCCATCCAAATCCAGAAGTAACAAAAATTGAGATTGGTATGGTGAAAGCATGGCCTGTTGTTGTTCCCAAAGGACAATTTAAAGACGGTGATTTGGTAATATTCATACAAATTGATAGCATAGTTCCAAAAGAAAATCCTTATTTCTCCTTTATGGAGCGTCAACATTACCGTGTTTGGAATGCTAAATTTAAGAAAGCTCCAAGTCAAGGATTAGTTTGTCCTCTTTCTATTTTACCGGTAAAATCAGGTTTTGATAATGATGGTGATGAACATGAAATAGATGTATCGATTTGGGAAGAAGGCGATGATGTTACAGAAATTCTTGGTATAATTAAATATGAGAAACCACTTGATTTAAGTATATGTGGTGATGTTAGAGGTGGATTTCCTACACATTTAATTCCAATCACTGATGAAGATAATTTATTAAATAATCCAACAGTTCTTAATGAATTTATGGGAGAGGAATGTTATCTTACAGTGAAGGTTGATGGTTCTTCTATGACTGTAATCCATGAAAATAGCGAAGTTCGTGTTTGTAGCCGCAAACTAGAACAAAAAGAAGGAACAGGATTTTGGAAGATTGCTGAAAAATATGATTTACCAAACAATCTAAAAAAGTTGGGTAAAAATATTGCCATTCAAGCAGAAGCTTGTGGTGGAAAAATTCAAGGAAATCCATTAGGTCTTTTGGAACCTATGCTATATGTGTTTAATATAAAAGAATTGGATACAGGTAAATGGTATGGTTGGAAAGAAATAAAAGATGCATGCAATACTTTAAATATTCCAGCCGTTTCATTAGTTTATGACCCTTTTATATTTGATGATACATGGACTATTGAAAAACTCCAAAAAATAGCAAATACAATTATATATTACATTAAACCAAATAGAGAAATGAAATATGGAGAAGGAATAGTTCTTCGTCCAACAAAACCAAAATATTCTTCTATCCTTGGCAAGCTATTGTCAGTTAAAATATTAAATCAGGAATACAAATAATAAAAATATGATTACAACATTTGTTCTAGTTTTTACAGTTTTAGTGATATCCGCCATCCTTGGAGGTTATTTAGCGTCTTCAAATGGTGACAATGCTAGCGGATTTATAGGAGTCATACTGTGTGTGGTGGGAATTCTCGGTTGTGTTGCAGTATTAATAGGTGGCGGTGTAGGGGGAGCTTTTGGATTCAATACTTACACAGAAACAACGACCAACAATTTCAGTAAGGCTCTTTCAACCGACCATAGTGCAGTAACTATAGTTTATAATAATCAACCGTATTTATTCAATCAATATGATGTGGTCAACAATTTTGACTCTATTACCAATATTACCGTCTGTGAAAGATATAGTATATTCGGTGTTAGGGGTGATTTCAATATTAAAATTATTACTCCTAGAAATAATAGAGCAGTAAATTTACATGAACCGTAAAATAAAATAGTGAATATGTATATAAACGAGGATGACGCACCTAATTATGAGAAGGATAATATGGACAAGAAAGCATCAGATATTACGGTAATTTTCCATTCTAGAAAAAAGTTTTATAATGGAAAACTCATTTATTGGTATGAATTCATGGGTCAAGATGATTATGATTTTGATAATTTAATACCACGATCATTTCTTAACGTTCCTTTGACGGTGCTTTATGAATATGGTGGAACGCATGAAGAAGCATTAAAAGAATTGACAAATGCTGGCTTTATAGATATAATAGAAGGCAATGAGCTATAATTTATTCCTTGATGACAACCGCGAACCTGTTTCATTTCTTAACGCTGAATTAGGTGAATGGTATGTAGTTCGCAATTATGAACAATTTATAGAAACAATTATTGAAAAAGGTTTGCCTGACTTAATATCATTTGACCATGATTTAGATGAAGAACATTATAATCAGCCTGTCGATTATGAAAACTATAAAGAAAAAACGGGATATGATTGTGCTAAATGGTTGATTGAACATTGTATGAAATTAGGTAAGCCATTACCAGAATGGAGAGTTCATTCGTTTAACCCCGTAGGTAGAGCTAATATAAATATGATTTTATCCACTTACAGAGATAAAGAAGAAATTTGTGAATAAATTAATTGACATTGATGATGAAGAAAAAGCTTTGATTATTCTTGTTGGACCACCTGCAAGTGGTAAATCAACTTGGGGGAAAAAATTTGCTTTAGATAATGGTATTGTTTATGTTTCTACCGACAAAATAAGGAGTGAGATTGGCTCAGGAGAAGATGACCAGACTGTTTCAGCTGCAGCCTTCGGAATAGCCAGACAAAGAGTTTCATCAGCATTGAGTGCAGATAAAAGTGTAATGATTGATGCTACTAGTGTCAGTAGAAAAGCTAGAAGAGATTGGATTAACTTAGGAAAAAGTCACGGAGCATTCATTATAGCTGTTACATTTGAAGTTCCAAGAGATGAACTTTTGAGAAGAGATGCTAAACGTGAACGCCATGTTGGGCCAGAAATTATTGATAAATTTTTAAATAAATACGAACGTCCAACAAAAGATGAAGTTGACAAAGTGATAATTAAGTAAAAGTAAGTCAAACAAAAATCAAAAGCAATGCTAAATTTTTATAAAAAACTTAAAATTGCCTCTAATGAAGATGAAGTTAAATTTGCCTATGCAATTGCTTTTGAAAAAAAATTAAAAATTTGTATTCACGCTAAAGGCAAAAAAGATAATAATTTTGAATATAAAAACAATGAGATAATGTGTGAATATAAATATCTTGAAAGAAATTATCACAAAATTATTGCTCAACAAATTCATTATTTAAAAAAGGAGTATCAAGATAAATATAAAAAATTACCTACAATGCTTTTCGGAGGAACAAAGTTTTATTGCTTTTTATTACCATCAATTGTAGTATTAAATTATTTAAACGGTCCGTATAATTGGAGTATTTCATCTTCGTCTGCTTATAAAGACAAATTATTGATGAATGATTTATTAAAAGACAAAAAGATAAGAGATTACATCATTATTTTAAATATTCATAGTAACTTAATGTTAGAAACTATAGAAGAAGCTATAAACAAAAATTTGTTTTTGATGAACAATGAAAATTGTAATTCTCCATATTTTGAGTGTGACAATGATGATGACTATATAAAAAGTTTAAAGTACGATAAAAACACTAATAAATTTTCTTTACATTCTAAAAGAGAGTTGTATATTAGTAGTTATGAAATGGTAAATGGAGTCAATAATGGAAAAGAAACATCTATTCAAAATGTTCATACACCATCAGACTTATGCAAACAAATAATAGAAACCGATTTAAAATATAGAGGATTACCGCAAAATGAAACACTTATTATAAGTGATACTTTTGAGCTTTTAGAGTGGTTTTATTTATATGGATATGATTTTACTAATAATACTATAGGTTTTATTTCCAAAAATTATAGAAAACGGAAATTAGCTGAAAAATTTAATAATGAAATATGTAATGGGAAAATGATAGTTATTAAAGATTTTTCAAAATGGAGAAAAAAATTGAAAGCTACAAGAATTTACAGCAATCCACCCTATCAAAAATTTAAAGAAGACAATACGGGTGGTAAAGGAAATGAATTGTGGAAAGAATTTATTATTCAAGCAGATAAATATTTAGAAGATAATGGAGTTTTATACATGATTCATCCTATGAATTGGAGGGAAAAACCAAATAAAATTTTAGAGTTATATTTAAAAAATTATAATTTTATTTATCTAGAGTTAAATTCAGAATATAGAAAAAAATTTAAATATCCTAATGGGTCTTCTGTAGGTACAAAAATTGACTGGTATATTTGTCAAAAGACTAAATTAAAAACACCAACGATTATAAAATCAGAAGATGGGACTATAGCCAATTGTTTAATATCTAATAATATAAAATTTCTTCCTAATGTTTATAATGAGTGTGTTAAATCGTTATTAAGCAGATTAGAAAAATATGATAAATTAGAATTTAAAAGAGATAACCTTGGTTATAAAGACCACATAAATGTAAAGGATAATAAATATAAATTTGAACACATATTTACTAATAAGAAAAGAATATTTTTACAGAAAAAATCTAAAGATTTTGATAAGAAAAAAGTAATAGTTTCCGATAGTTTATCCATTGAACCATTTTACGCAGAAAATATAGGAACTACAAGTCATTTTCCTTATATAGTAGTTAAAGACGAAAATGAAGCCAAAACACTGATTGATATTTTAAATTCTAAAATCATTCAATTTTTGTTAAAAATATGTCTTTATTCTAATTATCAGATTTCAATGTACACTTGGAAAAATCTTCCACGAATATCAAAAGATTTTCAATTAACCAATGAAGAAGAAAAATTTATAGACAATTATTTTTCCACGATGGATAAAAGATTATGTAATAATCAAGAAAGTAATGAAAATGGTCACAAATATCACACTATAGAAAATATAAAGAAAAATGGGGAAGTATTTACACCCATATCGTTTGTTAGAAAAATAATGGATACGTCGAATGTAATAGATTCTAAAATAGATAGCGATATCTCATGTGGTAATGGAAATTTTCTTCTTGAAGTTCTTCAAAGAAAAATGTTAAATGGAATAACTCATTTAGATGCTCTTCAAACAATATATGGAGTTGATATAAATGAAACAAATATTGAGGAATGTAAACACCGGTTATCACTAGGAAAATCTGATAAAGAAATATGGGATATCTTAAATCATAATATAATTTGCGCAGATGCTTTAGACCCCAACCATTCAGGTTGGAAAAAAGTTGGTTATATGTGGGATGGGAAACAACGATTAGACTTAACAGATTTTATGTAGTAACAAAAAGTAAAAAATATGGAAAATGAAGTAATTGATATAGAAGCAGCAGTAATACCAGAAAATGAACCTACAGATAAAACGTTAAAACTCATTGATGAACTTAATGAAAAAGTTTCCAACGATAGTGGAGAATGGATTTATGTTAAAGAAGTGGGTGGAATATGTTGGCATCCACTATCCGATTTACCAGCAGTACCATCCCCACCAAACCCCCCTCCCCTATTAGGGGATATAGTCAAATGGGGTAATACATTGAATTTTGACAATATTCCACAAAATGCTGTGGTATTGGTTAAATTAAAAATTGATGACCCATTTCGTATTCAGATGATGCAGCGCATTATTACTAAACAGGTTTTTGAACCAAGAATAGAAAAATTAAAAGAAAAACATGTTTGTATTTTGTTTATGCAATCTGATGATGACATTTCAATAATGCCCGAAGAAGATATGGAAAGAGCAGGATGGGTTAAAAAAGAACCTAGTAGAATCATTACTCTCTCATAATGACTAAAATTATTAAAACTGTTAAAAGATATTGTGAACACTGTGGCGCAGAAAATGTTCTTATCTCACAATCCATAGAAGATGGAAAAATAATTATTTATATTAATCAGATACAAAGATGTTTTTATTGTAAAAAGGAAAATAATTTTATTTTAGACGAAAAAACATACGAAGAAATGGACAAACTAATAGCTGAATTTGTTGACGCTTGACTTTTATAATTACTGTGTTATCATTATAGAATGAAGTATCTAATATTACCAGATGTCCACAATCGTTGGGAAAAAGTAGAGAAAATCATCAAATCAGTAAAGCCCGATAAGACGATTTTTCTTGGCGATTATTTTGACGATTTCGGGGATAATCCGCATATCATTGCAGATGTGGCCGATTGGTTTCATCATTCTGTGAACCAAAAAGACCGTGTTCATGTTTGCGGAAATCACGACCTTCATTATTGGTTCAAAGATAATAAGAACATGCGTTGTTCTGGTTACGAACAATTCAAATCTGTAACTATTAATGATTTTGTTACTAAACAGGACTGGGAAAAGTTAAAATTTTTCTATATTCTTGATAACCGATGGTTATTAAGTCATGCAGGTGTTCATCCAAGTTGGATAGAATCATCAAAATTTAAGCCAAATGTAATAAGTGAATATTCTCTTCGTGCTATCAATCGGAGATTAATCGGTGAATCTGCTGAAGCGAAAAAATTATTTTATGCAAACAGTATGCATTGGTTTGCTATGCCGGGATTTTCTAGGTCTAGTTGTCCTTATTATGGTGGTATCACATGGTGCGATTGGAATAATGAATTTCATCCTATTCGTGGTATTCATCAAATAGTAGGTCATACTCCTGATTTTAAACTTACTTGGCATATTGTTGATGAAAATGAAAGTAGCTTCAAGACTCTTTCTTTAGAAGAAGTGTCTAATCCAATATTAACGGATAAAAATTCTTACAATTTATGTTTGGATTTTCATCCCGGCTCCAAATATTATGCTATTTATGAAAATAAACAACTTACAATACATGAAGCAGACGATATACACGAAAAGATATAAATATTTAATTTTATTTGTTATATCTTTTTTGTATTGTTTAATAATAGGAGGACAAACAGTGATTCTTACTCCTATACAAGAAGATAATCTTAGGACTATATATGGAATAGCACCTTTTGCTTGTGGTTGGGGGTATGGTGGTGTTATTAACTCATCGTCTTATCCGATGGAAGATAGGACAATTATTGATTTTGACCTGAGTAGTATTTCAGCTACATCTGTTTCAAACGCGACATTAACATTTTTTATTCAAAATCAGCAAAATGGTGAAAAATCAATTATAGATATATTTACTTTTTATGATGAATCAACGATTCAGACAAATGATTGGAATGAAGGAATATTTTATCAAAGTTTTGGGGATGATTATGGTATTCACACTTTAGATTTGACTTCTGCAGTGCAATCCGCAATTAATGCTGGCCATAACTTTCTTAATTTACGAATGTCAACTCTTACCACTAATAGCTCTTACTTCATTATTGACCCTCCTTGGAGGGGGACACGTTTAAATTTGACGGTAATTTCTATTCCCGGATTAACAAATTCTTTACTCTTCCCCCCATTAAATTTAAGAATATTGAATTAATATTAATGCCGTGCGGGTTTTTATATTTTTGGTATTGACATTTCTTTTAGAAGTAGTATAATTATAATGTAACATTAAAACTAAAATATATAACCATATGAAATAGAACAACAAAGATAATATGAGCATCATTAACAGAACGCAGGTCTTAAAGTTAAATAAAGCTTGGCAAGCTGTGGGTCAATCCACCGTTGGTAAAGCTTTGGTTGACTTGGCTGCGGGTAAATGCGCTTTGGCGCTTGACATTGAATATGAAAAGAATGAAAGGGGCGAATACATTCTTGATGAAAATGATTGGCCGTCTGGTCAATCATGGCCTCGTCCTGTGACTTGGGAAGAATGGATTACATTGCCTGTTCGTCCTTTTGATGATGCTATTCATTATGGTAGAAATGGTGAAAAAACTATAAGAGCTCCCACAGTCATTATTGCTAAAAACTTTGCTAGGATGCCAAAGAAAACTTTCAAAGGCAAACCATCCAAGGATGCTATTTGGATTCGTGATGGTGGTATTGACCAATACACTGGTAAAAAATTAAGACGTGATGAAGCTACCATTGACCACGTTATTCCTCAATCTAGGGGTGGTCAACACACTTGGGAAAATCTTGCCTTAACAGCTAAGGAAATTAATTCCAAGAAAGGTAATAAGCTTAATAATGAAATTGGTTTGAAATTAATTCGTGAACCGAAAGCTCCACGACCTATTCCTTTATCTAATTTAATTAGAGAAGTGAAACACCCAGATTGGAAGCCACATCTTCCGCATTTGGTTGAAGATTAAAATAATAAACAAAAACCCCCGTGAAAACGGGGGTTTTGATTTTTTGTGTATAAACAATCTTAAATTGTTTTGTTTGCAGTAGTCTTCTTGGAAGTTTTTACAGACGTTTTAAGCTGTGTGTCTGCATCTTTGGGTGAAAAACTAAATCTTGTACCCTTAGCAGCAGCACGATAGCTTGTAACACTTCTATCTAAAGTATCAAAAGCTACAGCAGTCCCTTCCGAATCTGCTACATAGTTAAGCGTAGTACCTTTCATGTATCCCATGCTTGACCCTACCGCCCAAGAATCCTGATTAGCACCAATATAAGCAAAATCCCAATTGTATTTATTTCTTTGATGTTCAACCATTTCCTTTACACTATCGGAATCGTATTTAATAGCATCTTCGGGTTTTTCCAAATGGTCATTATCTTCACCGTCAGTGATAGTGACTATTAAAACTTTTTCAGGTCTTTCCTCTTCGGGCATAGCAGTTAAACGAACTCCAATATCGTTAATGGTTTTGCCAAGGGAATCATAGAGAGCAGTATTGCCTCTTGGAATATAATTATTTCTATCCAAAAGAGGAACTTGATTCAAGTCAATATTTTCGAACATTGTTTCATATTCGGTATCAAATTTATAAGCAAAAACACGGCAATCACCGAGTTTAGCTTCCTGTTGTGTCTTGATGAATGAATTAAATCCACCAATCATGTCGTTGCAAATTATGTGCATTGAACCTGAACGGTCAATGACAAATATAATATATGTAAGTCCACTTTTCATATTATAAGGATACTATAATCTAACAATGATGTCAATAAAATTATTGAGTTGCGCTAATAATATGAAAGTTTGGTGGTGGCAATGGTAAAACTGTTGTTGTAAATTTATTTGTTGTAGCATTATTAGTAATACCACCATCATTTACAGTCACAAAAATAGTAGATAAACCACTGATATTAGTTTTTGGTGTAAGAGTCAAGGATCCTATTGTGAATGGGTTAGTATAATTAACAATTGGATTTGGAATTAAATTAGTATTACTGGATGAATTAGTAACAGTAAGTATTTGACTTTCATTCGGAGCACCAGAAGTAACATTGGAAAAGCTTACATTTGTTGACCCGTTGTTCTCATTGATAGTTAAATTAGTAATTGGAAGAGTCAATGTTGGCCATTGGTTAACAGCACTTATTGTAATTATAAAACTTGTTGCAGTAGTATTATAATTAGTATTAGTTTTATCAGTCTTAACGGTCACTGTATTAGTAATTACACCATAAGCATATGTTAGCGGTGTAAAAACCAAAGTCCCATTTGTATTTGGACTTGTATAAATTACTGTAATATTAGGTATTAAATTGGTATTACCTGAAGATGCAGTGATAGTAATAGTTGAATATGTACCAAATCCTCCAGTAATACCGGACAGATTAACTACTTGTTGACCAGCATTCTCATTAATAAAAATATTACTTACAGAATTTATTGTAGGACACAAATTTGGTACGGTATAAGAGACTTCATTTGAAAATGGACTTTGAATACCAGAACTATTATAGCAGGTAGCTGCAAAATAATAAGTGACACCTTCAACTAATCCACTAATAGTAGCATTTGTTACATTACCAACATCAACTACATTAGTGTAATTACCACTAGCTGACCCGTAATAAATTTTATATCCCGCAACAGTTGAGTCAGTACTTGGATTCCACGCAAGAGTCACATTTTGTGTTGCTTGTAAAGAAATTTCTCCAAAGAAAAGGCAACATAGAAAACAAACTATTGTAGAAAGTAATTTTTTATATTTCACGTATCAAATTTTTTAAGGTCATTGGTTATCATTTTTTCAATCATACCGTCAAATGTAATTTTCGGTTGCCATCCTAATTCTTTTTTAATTTTATCAGAATTAGCTCTCAATATATCTACTTCAGCAGGACGGTAGAATTTTGGATTTATCTTAACAAGTATTCTATCAGGGTAGTCTATCTGTGAAAAATGTTCACTTTCTGGTTTGTCAGGAATATAATTCCAATATCCTTTTATTCCCACCAAGTCAAATCCCTTTTCAATAAATTCACGAATAGTATGATTTTCTCCACTACCAACAACATAATCTTTAATGTGCTTTCCTATTTGTGATGGAAACATAGAACAATCAGACCTACAGAAAAAAGCCATATTATATTTATCTTGATTTAACATTTTCCAAACTGCATCCATCATATCTTCTGCATCAGACCAGTCCCGTTTAGTATCAAGATTTCCTAATTCTATTGGAATTATTGGCTTATTATTGATTATTGCATCAAATATATTGGCAACACCCTTTGTAATCTTTCTTGTAACAAATTCCTCACCACGCCTTGGTCCTTCATGATTAAATAACCATCCTTGGACAGCATAAAGTCCATAAGACTCTCTATAAACCTTCACTAACGTTCTGGCAGCCGCTTTTGATGCGCCATAAGGGCTTCTTGGTCTTAATGGATGATTTTCGTCTTGTGGTTCATATACTACATTACCAAATTCTTCGGATGAACCAGCATTATAGAATCTACAAGAAGGTCGAAGTTGCCTGATAGCCTCCAAACAATCTAATACTGCTGTAGAATTACATTCCCATGTTTGACGAGCAAAATCCCATGAAGAAGCCACAAAACTTTGAGCAGCAAAATTTATAAAATAGTCTGGTTTAACATATTCTATAATTTTGTATATAGAATGTGAATCGGTTAAATCAAAATTAACCAATTGAAATCTTGGTTCGTTCTCAAGATGTTTAATATTGTCATGATTTTCTACACTTAAACGACGAGCACCACCAACAATTAAAGCACTTGTTTCCCTAAGAAGATAATCAACCATATAAGAACCATCTTGACCTGTAACACCTGTAACAAATATTACTGTTCCTTCGGAATGTTTAATATCTTGAATTTTATTTATTTTCATTTATAAAAAATATTACCATGAATCAAATTATATGTAAAGATTTTTTAATTGTATTATTAATTTTATAACATGCTTAGTAAAATTTTATTTGTCTTTTTTTAATTTCTTAAGAAGTTCAACCAATATTTTAAATTGCGTTCATTACTTTTATGCAAAGTATCACTACCAATATGATGTTGATTAGTGGTAAGTAATTTGATACCCACTTTAGAAACATCTAGAGCATCATCTGCATCAGCTTTCCAAGAATTGGGTGCCCAACGAATGACCGGTGATACAACAGATGGGACTCCAACAGAAATTCCATCAGCGGTTATCATATTGAATGATTCTGTGTATGACACTTGTATCAGTAAATCCATTTGTTTTACAAGTTCAATAAATTTGTCCCATGTTTCCCAATTTTCTTTTATTAAAGTTATGCCTTTAATATGTTCTGTCATCTCTATGATAGATGACAATGTAGTGGATTTACATTCTTCTCCACCAGTTGACATGTGTATTTCAACTGGAATACTTAATATTGAATGCATGGCCAGCGCAGCCGCAGCGGCAGTCATAAAATTTTTTTCTGGCCGTATAGCTCCAAATATTCCTATTTTTATTGGATAGGATCCATTCCAAACTTTGCTACTAATATGTGAGACAGGATATAAATTTGGAAGACAAACACATTCTTCATTATATGATGTTCTAAACCAATTAACAAACTGTGGAGAGTTACCACCCACTTTCAAATTTTTATGTATTTTAGATAATTCAGCATATTTTCTAAAAAGTTCCACTCCATGTGGGTCTGCTTGTAAAAACCCAACGTTAGAATGGGATAATATGACAAATTGAATATCAGAAAAGTTTTTTATTAAGTGTTTCATATCATAAACACTTAACCAAGGAGCTGAAATAACTACATGAGTCAATCGTTTTTTATGTGTTTCATTGTAATGGTCTATAGTATAAACTATATCCACATTATGACGAACGGGAAATGCAGAAGCATTTATACCGCATTTATTAAGATATTTAGCAGTGGTAAATCCAGCTACATTTAATCCTACACAGCTAGACCTTATCCAGTGAGCAAAATCTTTAAAAAAGATAGCCAGACTTACATCATCTAAATTTTTGTTATTTTTTCTAGACATATTTGGGTTTGGATAAATATAGTTAAGTAATTGGAACAGAGAAAGAAAAATAGTTTTGATTCGTTCTTTTTTATCATATTCTAACATATTTGTATGTTTTATCGGCGCTATCGTAATACCAGTAACCATCACGTTTCCTATTGATTTTGTCCTGAAACGTTAATCGCAACCACTCTTTCATCCAATCAGAGTTAATCCAATTCATCGTTGCCATTGATGCCGTCTCTGAATTTTGAAAACTTCCTGTGAAACTCATCAAAATCTTCCTCCGTTAATCCTAACACATTTACAATTGCATTAATGATATAACAGGAATGATATTTTCCTATATTCTTTTCTGATAGTTTTTTAGCTATAACAGAAGCAAAGTAGGTCAATTCCATTATCCTTTTTTTCTCTTCGTTTTCTTCAAAACCAGAGATTATTAATCCCGGAATCTTATGAGCTTCAATGTCAGCTTGTGTTTCCTTGATGACAGTGTTTCTCAATAGTTCTTTTAATTTATCAGAATCCAAATTAGCAGTTTTCAGTTTTTCACGAAGTTTTTTTACATCCTTCGCGGTAACTTTCTTAGCTATGGAGAATGTGGTTAAGATACCTTCTTTTGCTAATATGTGATTTGCTGTTTGCATTCTATACTATAAATAGAACGCATTTAGAATCGAGCTTCGATTTTTCGGGAAGAACCTTGAATTCTATCGGGATCTAAAAAATTAAATTCTACTTTACCTTTTCGTATGTATCCCCGTCCAGTAAGAAACATACAATTATAGCACAATATTTCTATATTTTCTAACAGATGATTTTTTTCATTACCATCTTTAAAACTTATCAGAAGTGGCATTTTATTATCGGTTAATCGGTGTTCATCAAATCCACAGTTTTCACATTCTGCTTTTTTTATTCCACTTCTTATAAGAAGGTCTTTAAGCCTATAAATGGGATAATTTGGAAATTTGCCCTCAAGTATTTGATTAAGTGGATATTTGCCTTTATTGGGAGCCCAATATCTTTTTTTAGCATTTTTACCCCAAGGATTTGTTTTAAACAAGTTATAAGTTTTTGCCCACTTTTTATAACAATTATATCCTACATTAAGATATCTAGCACAAGCCATAGCATTATCACAATGTTCTTGAGCTTCTTTTATTTCTGATTCAAGAAGTGGTCTAGCGCCTCTACCTCTTCTAAGTCTTCTAGGATTATCTTTAATAACACCAAGAGCTTTTAAATCTTCTTCTGGAAGTTGTAATTCTTCTAAAACAGTTTTATTTTCAATGTTAGCAACCTTTTTTTTAACTTCTTGTAATTCCTTCACTACAATATCCAGAACTTTATTTTCCATTGTCACCGGTACTTGATTGGTTTGTTGTGTTTCCATTTTCTCCTCTCAAACTTTCTTTTTGAAGGTCAATATTATGTAATCTCATAAAGTTAAGACGAAGCATTTCAGCTTTTCCATGTAATCCAGCATTGATTAAAACACGATAGGTATTATAACAAAAATGTTTTTCGGGTTTTTTAAAATCTTTTTTTTCCCAACATTCAATAACAACAGTCACTCTGAATCCCGGCAAATCTTTCCTTTTTTCAATAGCACGAGTAGCAGCTTCAACGTAAACGTCATCAAAGATTTCTGAATCGATTTCAAATTCATCCACCCAGAAATCTGCACATTTTACTACTATTTTTTTAAGCGCTGACGCTTTCATATCTTTTTTCATATTTTAAATCTCCATCATTTAGAAGGTCAAGATTTTTAAGTTTTTCTCTAACATTGTCACAAACTTGCTCTTCAACTGTTCCAGCTACAAATACTATTTTTTGAACACTTTTACTTTTTGCATTTTCTCTCCACACTCTACCAGTAGCTTGCCTCATCAATACAGCAGAATAACTTGGTGATATCAAGGTTAAACGTGGATTCATACCATTTATATCATGAAGAGACAAGCCCGCACCCCCACTAGCTATATTCACCAAAATCACCTTTTCTTTGCCAGATTGAAAATCATCTACACTTTGTTGACGAACTTCATCCTTGGTTTTACCATCAAAAATACATAGAGTATTTAATCTTTTCGCTATAGCTCGAAGAGTTTCAGTAAAATTGACAAAGACCACTACAGACATTCCATCTTCTAACCCCTCTTCAATCATGTCCATAAATAGAGGAACTTTCACTAATTCTATACCTTGACGCGCGCGCAGGATTGCAGTCAATTCACTAGCCTTATCAGCCTTGGTCAACTTGGCTAATTCTTTTAATTCTTTCTGCATTTCCTCATGACACTTGTTAATTTTCTTAACATCTTCGTCATCCATGTTATAACATTCAGCAATAATTTCAGATTCAGGAAAATTAGGAATTGTATCACGGGTCAACCGAACTCCCCTATTAATGAAAATATCTGTATGTAATTTTTTTAAAACTTTTTGCCTAAGTTTCATATCAGAAGTAAACTCTAAACCAAAACGACCTTTATAAACTCCATGTTCATAACACCACTGATAATAGGCTGTTGCGCCCTTAAATAATTTTAAACAAGTGCCCACTGTTCTAAGTTCGAGGGGATTGGTTGCATTAGTAGCTGAACAGAATAACATCTTATAGTTTTGCTTGAGTGCTTCAATGCACGTCTTCGAATTTTTAGTTTTCCAATTTTTAAGTTTTTGTGATTCATCCCAAATAATCAACGTATCTTTTGGAATTTTCCATATAAATTTTCGTTTATGAGTTTTTTTGCTTTCAATATATGAAGCAAATGGAGAATCTATTTTACCTATTCGTATTTGTTCATAATTAATAATACCAATCAATAAATCCTTCATCTTAAAATGATTAACTATTACTCGTTTCCAAGGTTCCATTACAGCTTTTGGACATACTACAAGCATTTTCATTTTAAGTTCTCTGGCAACAGCACAAGCTACATAAGTCTTACCAACACCTGTATCAGAACCATCTATTGCACAACCGGTTTTATTAATAGCAGTAACTAGCTTACTCACAGATTCTATCTGCCAAGACCTAAGACCTTTCTCATTTTCAACCTTGTAGGGGGGTAGCCAGAAATCTTCAGCCTCTAAAGGGGGGGAGGGTGGCTTCTGGCCATCAAGCTCACTAAAATTTTCTATACAAACTTTGGTTTCATAAAGACACCAATCGTCATCAACTTTGGCAACAGAGAAACCTTCACCCCACAATTTATATTTAGCTTTGTTCCAAAAAGCAAAAAACGGTGGACGGTATTCTACAGGAATTTTCCAAACACGGCGCCACACAAGTTCACCGTCTTTATTTTCCCATTGATAAGGATCGCTCCACTGAATATCCAAGTTTATCATTCTTTAACAAATGACCTACACTTGTTAATCACCGTATTCTTCTTTTTGGAAGGCAGCGGCTGTGTGAACGTCAGTTTTTACGTAGATGTTGTCTTTACTAATAACTCCAATATTAAATTCTTCAGATATTGCACGAGTAAGCATAGCACCATCAGGGTCATCATAACCATATCCTAAATCTATAAGATTTTGAACATATTGCTCCCTTGGTATATGAAATGCTCGAGGAATCATATCACTCAAATATTTAACAAGTTCAGGCACCGTTGGGAAGGTGACAAACTTACCTATCGTTGAATCCTGTATATAGAATCTATTCATATCACACTATATGTAGTGTCAATATTGGCATTATGTATTAAGATTGTGTATATTACAAGTTTTTATATTGGAAAAGCATCATTTATATTATATAATCAACAAATAAATTGTTTTCTTTTATGGTGCTGATATTTATTTCATGTATATGATTCTAAAATTAGTTATAGTAACGACAATATTGTTGACGTTAGGATTTTCAGGTTATGCTCAACAGCAAACAAATACTCCACCAGTAAAAGTTGTGATGAAAAGTAAAATGTTAGGGTCAGATTTGTCAAAATTTGGTACTGATTTGGTTGAATCATTTTTAACTATTCAACCATTTACAACTAATGGAGAAGCTCATCTTCAATTCGGTGGAGGTATTAATACACAAACAAAAGAGCCTATTGAAGCAGTATTACTATCCATTCCAACCAGTACTCATACCGCAGTTGGTTTTGGCGGATATCATATTGGTTCAGATTGGGCTGATGCAAATGCAAACTTGCAATTTGGAATAACTAATCATATTCCATTTATAGGAATTGTAAGAACGTTTGTAGGAGATGGTGCAGCATGGAATTTTACTAGAAGTGAAGTAGCCAATTTTTCTTTTACTGGACAAGAAAAAAATTGGGTGATAGGGTCAAGATTTGAAGCTGGGGTTGGATATGCTATATGCAATACATCTGACCGAGCTGGAATTGATATCTTAGGTGGTGCGCATATTGGACTCAAATATGGTAATGGTTCTGGATTCCTTGGCATGTTTGGCAGTCAAAACAGATATAAAACATATGCTACAAGATTAGATTTAGACTAATAAAGTTATGATAACAACTATCAGTTAAAAATAAAAATGAAAACAACACAAAGAAAATATGGTTGGAAGAAATCCAAAGATGATGTTAGGGATTATCATTTCGGAAGAATGGTTAGTTTAAAAAAACTTTTGTTTCGTGATTTACCGCCTGTTGTCAGTAATATACAATGGTGTTCTCCAGTTGAAGACCAAGGACAATTAGGGTCTTGTACATCTAATGCTTGGGCAGGATTACTTCAATATAATGAGAATAAAAACAACCAAAATGGTAGTGGGTCATACAATGATTTAAGTCGCCTATTTATTTATTACAATGAAAGGGTAATTGAAGGAACTGTTAGTCAAGATTCTGGTGCTGAATTAAGAGATGGAGCAAAAGCTTTAGCCGACCAAGGCGTTTGTATTGAAAGTGAATGGCCTTATATAGAAGCCAATTTTACTCAGATGCCTTCAAGTCAATGTTATACCGATGCTTTACCAAATGTTATTCACAGTTATTATTCTCTAAATACCATAACTGATATGAAAACGTGTTTGGCCAATGGTCAATGTTTTGTGTTCGGATTCAACGTTTATGACTATTTTGAATCTTCGGAAATGGCATCAACGGGAATATTAAAGATGCCTCAACCTAATGAACAAGCAATTGGTGGTCATGCTGTAATGGCTGTCGGATATGATGATACTCAACAAACATTTCTTATTAGAAATTCGTGGGGAACTGGTTGGGGATTAAATGATAATGGATATTTTATGATGCCTTATAGTTATATTACAAATCAAAACTTAGCATCTGATTTTTGGACTGTTGTGAAAGATATATAACAACGGTGAGGAAAAACAAACAAACAAATAAAAGGAAAATAAATGAAAAAAATGTCAACTTATATAAGTTTAGTAGCAATGGTTCTAGGATTATTTACCTTCACTGGTTGCGTAACCACGGACAATCAATCTCAAATCAATGCTGCAGCCGTAGTAATTCAACAAGCAGCCTATATGGGGGCTGAATATGCTATTCAACAAAATACAAATAATGTTGTGTGGTTTTCTTTAGCTGATTCGGCTATCAAAACTTTTGCTACAGGTAAAGATTTAAGTCCCTCAACATTTGAATCAGACTTAAATGCGATTAGTCCTAACTTAAAAAATCAATGGATACAATTGGCTATAGATTCAACGATTGTAGTTTATGATGGATTTTACAGTCAATATGTAATCAGTCAGGTCAATAGTAATGCTGTTGCGGTAACATTTTTAGATGCTATTACAACTGGTTTTGATGAAGCTTTGGGAACAAGTAATAATACAAATACGGTTTCTATGTTAAGAATTGCAAAACCATATGTAGGAAGACCATCTATTATAAAACACTAATAATAACAATAAATGAACAATCAATAACGGATAGAATAATTATTCTATCCGTTTTTTGGTTATTTAATTACAAAAATTTCTAAAATGAAAGATAAAAAAATATTAAGGATTTTGAATTTGGAAGGCGGCGGATGCAAAGGATACATGTATTGCTGTTTATTAGCCAAATTAGAAAAGAAAACAGGGAAAAAATGCCATGAAATTTTCGATTTGATAGGAGGCACATCTATTGGAGCTATAGTAGCTGCATTATTAGCAAGTGATAAAACAGCTCAAGAATGTATGAATTTTTTTATAGAAGATGCTCCCATAATCTTTAAAAGAAAATGGTATAATCAAAAATGGTGGAATCCTTTTGGATTCTTCTATCCAATGTATTCAGATAAAGTGATAGAAAAACTATTGAAAGAAAAATTTGATAATAAAACTCTCAAAGATTGTAAAACTGAAATATTAATTCCAGCGTTTAATCTGACAACCGATGAACCATTCTTCTTTAAATCGTATGAGGGAGATAATACTTTATTATGGAAAGCAGTTAGAGCTTCATCTTCTGCTCAATTTTATTTTCCAGCATTCAGGGATGGTAATAATGTATTTTGGGATGGCGGAGACACCAACTCAAATAATCCGGGTATGTGTACATACGCTGATGCTATTAAGTTAAAATATAAAGTAAAAAATATGAGGATTTTAACACTTCATTGCGGCCAATATCCTCAACGGTGGAATCCTCTTCGTTTTATACATTGTGGAGCATTGATGAATATTATTAGAACTGTTTCGGTAATGTTTGAAAGTGGTTCACAAGAAACCGATTATCAATTGAAACAAATTTTTGGAAAAAATTATTTGAGTATAAATCCAACTGTAAAAGAAAATTTTTCTTTAGCAAAATTTTCTGATAAGCAAATAAAAGTTGGAGAAGAGTGGGTTAAAAATTACTACAGTGATATGGAAAAATTTGTGTTATCCGATTAACTATTCAAAATCATCTTTTTCTTTATTGCATTTGTATATGGATAATTTGGATTATTACCGTTTATTTTTTCTTTCAACGGAGTATCAACAATACCAAGTTCTTGCTTAAGAAATGCTAAAGCAGCAATAGGTGACATTCTACCACAATTGAATCCAATAATCCCATGTTGCTCGCAAAAGTCTTCTAATACTTTTATATCTTTTTCAAGCCAAGTTTGCTTCGGGGTGGTATATTCAGTTTCACCATCATTTATTTTCTTTTTCTGAATCATTATTTGGTAAGGGTCAAACTTACTTTTGATTGTCTCTATTTTCTTGGTGATTACTTGATTAAAGTCGGGAATAATGCTAGTCTTTAAATCTGGATATTCTTCAAATCCCAAACTCAACTGATTTTCACTTTGATTGAAGTCGGTCATAAAATAATTTCCTAAACAGCCGTTGGTTCATAAATTCTTTCATATGGACTTTCACTTGGCAATTTATCCAGATTTATTAATAAATCCCTAACTTGTTCCCATTCGTTTCCTTCTTCATTCTCACCACCAGCATCCATCCATAAATGCCAAACTACGGGAAAATCTAAATGCCATTGGTTAATTCCATTATCAATAGCTATTATTTTTTTCTTTATATCATCTGATTCCAAAGCCACATTTATTTCTTCCAGTCGTTTTTTAAAATGTGGATATACTTCCATATCTGTTTTTCTTTTGTCTGGATATTTATCATACCAATCAATATAATCTTCATAGTATTCTTTTAAAGTCATCAAACAGTCAAACAAAATAGCATCATCAGGGTCATATCCTTTTTCCAATTCGTGATAAAATTTAAGGAAGGAACTTGCTTTTCTTTCCAATATCACTCCTTTTACTATTTCATTAAGAAGCATATTATCAATTTTTTTATCCACTATAATCCATTTTTTTCCGTGGATATTCCTTACCAAGTAAATATGTTTTTTCACTAATACATTCGCCATCATCTCCTTCAGGATTAGGATACGGACCTTCTGTATGCTTTCTATAGGGGTGAGATGGACGATAATATTTTTTCATTATAGGAGTATGAGAATCTTTGGATACATTATTCTTCCCATGCAGTTCAACCATTTTTTTACCACTTTTTCGGTCTTTAGCTTTTTTCTGGTCTTCCCAATCACGAAAGATTATATTACCAAGTAAGTATGCTTGTTTTTCCATCTGTCGCAACCAAGGATTGTGTTGAGCATATTGGGGGTCTTCACCAGCCTTACCTCCGGTTCTACTCGTTTGAAATTTTTCATTCTCATGTTGCCAATGATGAACTGTTTCATGGGAAAAAGAACGAAGAATATCCTTTTGATGTCTATCGGTTACATATAAATTAATTGTTCTAGTATCAGGGTCATAATAAGCTGTTTTGCCTAAAACTTTTGCAGCATTCTTGTCATTTGACAACAGTTTTACTTTTGGAACAATTTTGAATTTTAACTCTTTTTGTAAATGAGCAAATAACTGTACCAAGTGCGATTTAAATGTATCTATGTCATCGGGCATCATACCTTCTATAAATAGGTCTTTAATCCTTCTATTATCAAGTAAATTTGATGATTCTGTAAGGTTTATAGTCTTATTAAGAGTATTATCAAACAGAATTAACCCAGATTTTTTAGCCGTATCTTTTAATATCTTTAATTGAAGTTCGGTGGGCAATACTTCTTTTGAATGGTCAATAACCATCATATTTTCATCAGTTACTATTCTAATTAATCCTAATTTGAATGCTGCTGCGTATGGATTTCCTTCACTATGATACGTAAGTCCTTTAGAAGCCATATATTTTTTAGTCCAGTTCATATGACTGCCTTCTATGTCAACGTTGTGAAATTCTCCTTGGGGATCCAAAAAGTAGTGTGTATTTGGAGATAGAATTCTTGCTGCTTCTTTCAAAATCAATTTATTGGTTTTTGGACAATTTAAGATATTTTTAAGTAAAAGTGACTCTGTAAGTTCTATTGATTTATTTGTTATAGTATCATGTAAAGTATATCCTAACTCTATTGCTGCATTTTTTAATTTTGCCATTTGACGATAATTTGGAGGACCTATTTTTCTATCATATTCAAAATTAAGCTTTTTGTATAATCTAAACAATGAAACTTTAATAAATCCCAACTCAAACATTTTTTCTGACACTGTATATTCGCCATGCACAACATTATTTTGTCTTAAATACATTTGGGCCCAGTGGAAATGTGAACTACCAGCAGAATAAAATTTCCCTATTTTATCTAACCAAAAAGAGTCATATTTACTGTTTAATAAATTTTCGGTTTCCCAAAGACCTTTAAATAAATCTTTGGCTTGAGTAGGAAAATCAGAATGTCCAACAAACTTATTATCATCTTCTTCCATAGTTGGAGTAACCGGAGGAAGAGGTTTTACTTCGTAAGGAACAGAATCATCAAAATAATCACTAAAACTAAGACCTTCTCGCATCTCCATATGAGAGCGATAAGCACTTACATTTTTTTGTGATTTTTTAAGACCCACATTGAAAATTACGGCTTTCTTTTATGAACACCACTGGTTGTTTTTTTAGGTGGTTGGTGTTTTAATTTTTGAGCAAATGTAGCTGTTTTTGATTTCATACCTTTTTGGATGGTCTTAACTACTTTACTTCTTTTTTTTGCTTCATCTAAATCATCAGCCCATCTTTGTTTTCCGCTTTGTGGAAGATTACCATGACCAACGGTTCTATAAGAACTATGTTGAACAGCTTGTCCACCAACTTCTTCTACCGATTCTTCTTCTATTTTTTCAAAACGGCATACATGACCATCATTCCATTTAATATCTTCTGGTTTTTCTTTTGCTGTTACTTCTTGGCGACATTTAGGGTCACGACATAGCCATAAATTAAATCCAGCTTGTCCTTTATGACCTTTTTCAACACCACCTTCTTCCCCTATAGCTTCACTTACTTCTGGGTCGTATTCATTTGTTCTAGCAAAGAAATCCGGTTCAGATGTTTTTGCTAATGTAGGTTGAACCACTTTATAGGCTGGACCCATCTTCATATTGACTATTTCTTCAAGAGAAAGTCCTTCATCTTCTTCATATCCTTCTTCTTCTTCTTCTTCTGCCCAATCAGAACCAAAATGTGGTTCCATTGTTTTTTTAAAAGTTTCTTGCTGTTCTTCTTTACCATGAGCTTTTTGATAAAGGTCCCCGCCCGGTTTCAATCGTTTTGCTAGCGCTTTTCTATGTGGGGTACAAGTTGGCTTGGTCATAGGCGTGCAATATCCCTTATGGGATTTTTTGATTGCTTGTTTGAGAAATCTTTTTTTTCTTTTCTTTTCTTCCAGTCTATCAATTTTTTCACGAAGAGACTTTAATTCGGATAATTCATTTTCATTAAGATTACGTTGTGCATTTGCCAATTCAACATAACGATTATTCATCTTGCATTCTTCTTCTTCATCATACATTTCACTTATTTCTGGGTCATACTGATTAGTTCTTGCAAAGAAGTCTGGTTCAGAAGTTTTTGCTAATGTAGGTTGAACAACTTTGTAAGATGGTCCCATTTTCATATCAACTGTACTTTCATCAACATCTTCTTTTTCATTATCCGTTTTAGATTTCTTACCAAATTTTCCTTTATTCATACAAAATGCACATTTACATCCGGGTTTGTGTTTGCCTTCATCAATTTTTACCCATTTACCTGAATTTTCATCAAATCTAACTTCTTTTAAAACTTCCTTGACAATTTCACGAACTTGTTTTTTATTTTCATCTAATCTAGGTGTGCTAGCAATAGTTCCTTTAGTATTTAGACCGCCTTGTTTCTGACCTTCTCCCGGTACTACAGTACCACCAACAGATTTAGAAGCAATAGAACTCTTATTAGTTCCTTTACCTGCAGCTGTTATAGGTTCTTTATCACCGGGTTCAATGGCTGGAACACCACCCCTGTCTTTAGTTACTCCTGTTTTAGTCATACCTGATAATTCACCACTAGCTGGACCACCAAATTCTTTACCCACTTGAATAATTTTACCAAGGCGAATAGGTTGGCCATGATGGGGAATATTTAGAGCACCACCCATAAGAGGAAGTCCACCATTATCATCTATACATTCTGCGCATTCTTCTTCTTCTTCACAACCTTCTCCTACGCATTCTTCTTCATCTTCGATTGATTCTTGAATTTTAGAATAGTAATTTGCATCCTCTTGTAGATTTTTACTTGCAATTTTTGCAGCGGTAAATTCATCTTCGGTATGCTTAAATTCAGCAATGATGCCTTTTTGAAATTCTTTTGGGTCAACACCTTCTGGTAGAAGTTGTTCAATGTCTTTCACAGTTGCCTTTTTATTTTTGAAGAAATCTCGATATTCCATAATGTATATAAATATTCATTTGTTTTGTTAAAACCAACAAAATATTAAGGTTGGTTTATTTTCTTAAGGCATTTCTTTTATCGTATAAATCCTTAAAGATTTCGGTTATTTCAGGAGAATTTTCTACTGCTCTATTTTTCTTTTTAGCAGCAATCATTTCATCAAGAACTGCTTTAGTTTTAGAAAAAGTGGTTTCATCAACTTTCATTTTTTTATCATCAATATTTAACATAAGTAGCCTACTGTAGTAATGTGGGTCGGTTTTAAGATTTTTCAATACTGTTTGTTTAGCTATAGATTTATCTTTCTTAACCATCTGACTTAATTCGTATTGAAGTGCTGACATTATTTCATCGGGAGATGGAGTATGTCTTTTTCCTTGAAATAGTTTGTCAACCTGTGGGTCAAAACGTTGGTCTGGATTTAAAGGTCTGTCTGCTTGTTTATTGCCAGCTGCTCCAGCAGGACTCATAATCTGAGTTCCCATATTTTTCCCAGCTATTCCTTCACCATCATCAGTTTCACTTTTGTCCATATCAACTATTTTACCATCTGGATATCCTGTTTTTATTTTGCTTCTATTACCTGTTTCATCAGATGAAGAAGGCATAGCAGAACCAGAAGGAGTATTAGGATAAAAATGGTCTGCTTTATCGGAAGAAGAAAAATGAGATGGACCTTGTGTGGTATTTCCACCGCTTGGAGTACCGTAGGGAGTTTGGTAGTTTGTTGCGCCCGTTCCCCCTGATGGTCCTGCTTCAAAGGTATTTTCCTTAATAACTCTTTTAATGACTTTTTTTGCCATGCATATAAATAGTATGGCATTGTCTAAAACTTTGTCTATTTAAGGTAAGAATTACTTAATGTAATCTTTGAAGTCTATCAATTTCTGCAGCAATGAGAGCGCCAGCTTTAGCAAGATTTCGGATTGGGTTATCAGTTGGTTTCCACCATTTTTTATCCCATTCTACTGGCCACATTATTTCAGAAAGTCCATTCCAATCTCCAGTAATTGAACGACCAGATTTGGAGGCAGCAATAACAGCATAAGAAATAGCAGCCATTGTCATGCTTGCTAATGTATGTGTATCATCATGTTCTGGAGTCCAACCCTCAACTAAAATTTGTCGTTGGCGTTCTTCTTCTATTATCTGGACTCCGGTTTTCATTCCTCATATTCCTTCTGATGGAGAATTTGGTTTTCTATTTAACAACCAAGTAAGAAAAAGCAATATTCCACACGCTAATAAAATTTTTATTATCATAATTATCTATATTCTTTTTTTAATAAACGCCATCTATCAGAGTCAATTTCTTTTTTACCATTATCAATTTTAATCAACATCTTTGATATATTATCTACGCTATCATAGATGTATTTGTGTGGAAACATCCCAAGTAACCAATAAGGGCAAAGTTTTTTACCCCCTTCAACAGCAATGAAAGTTGGCCGCTTCATTCTTACAGCAGTGACCAATTCTTCTACTGCACCAAAAGTGGGAGTTTTTGGGTCAATATATGCTATAATAAAATCTGACCTATCAACCAAGTTTAAATCATACGCACGAACTTCTCTCATTCTCTCTTGAACTTCATCGTATTTTTCTTCTTCCATCAATTCACTAATATGTTTTCTTGTATTATCGTCTTCTTTTATGTCTTTTAAGAATGGTTTGTGATAAGGATTGAAAACTACAACCCCCATTTTTTTCAATATAACCGTAATTTTATTTCTCCAATCTTCCCCGTTCTTATATTGCATTGGACCTACTAAGTACGTTTTTGTTCTGTATAATAGATTTTTCACAATTATGCTAAATATTTACTAAAACTTATTTTTACCCTTGGTGTGAACGAGCAATAATTTCCAACGCTAAACCATACTTGTCAATAAATTGAAGTATGTCCTTCATTTCCAATACCGGATTATAATCACAGTAAATTTCAAGAGTAGGTTTCATATGTGTAGGATGATTTTCAATAATTTCTGCCCTGCGAAACCACTGTTTAGTTTTGGAATTATCGTAAAATTCGCCTAAGGCTAATCTAAATCTATCTGGTAACTGTTTGTAATAGTGTGGTAATTCTATTTGGGTTGTTTGTTCTGGTTGATTATCCATAATTTTTCTTATTTTAAATTGACAATGTTATGCTTGATTTGAACGAATAAAAATTTCCAATGCTAAATTATAGAGAGCAGAAAATTGAACTAATTCTCTTCTTTCTAATGCGGGTTCATATTCACAATAAATTTGGAGTGTCGGTTTCAAATGTACAGGATGCATTTCAATTAATTCAGCTCTAGATAACCATTTTCTATCTTTATAGAGGTCATAAAATTCACCAAGAATTCTTTTTTGTTCTCTACCTTTTGGTAATGTGCGTGGTAATTCCATATTTTCCTTTATTTTAAATGTTTAAGTATTTTATATATACATGCTAAAAATGTTATATCTCTAGCTTTTGGTATAACTAACTCTGCTTGATATATAGAATCAGCTAACTCATATATAATCAATGCTTCTTTTCCTTTAGCATATTCTTCTACTTTATCAAATAAATATCTATATACTGTTTCTAACGAACCTGCATCAAATTCCGTAGTCATTTGACGAATTTCATTAAATACCCCAGCTTTATTGGGGTTTTTCAATAAATCTACTAATTTATTCAACATATCCATCTCTACAGCATTTTCTTTAGAAATCTTAATTTTGAGAGAAACATTTCCATTTTCATCTTTTGTTTCTACTGTTGATTGTTGAGCAAAGTTAATTATTTTTCTAATATCAGGATAATAAGTATTTATTATAAAAATAATATCTTCTTGTGTAAACGATATATTTTCACTTTGTAAAATTTCCACCAACCTTAAAGCTACATCTTTTTTTGATATTGGTTTAATTTCAAATGATTGAACCCTAGAAGAAATTGGAGCAATCATTTTTTCCACAAAATTACATGTGAGAATAAATCTTGTATGAGCTGAATAAGCCTCCAGCATATTTCTAAGAACACCTTGAGCATCAGCAGTTAATCTATCAGCTTCATCAAGAATAATAACTTTAAGAGGCTTAAACCCTGCTGAAGAAGCATAATTCTTCATTTGGATTCTTACATCTTCAACTCCATTTTGGTCTGAAGCATTAATATAAAGATAATCACAATTAATATTTTTTGTTAGAAGCTTAGCCAGTGAAGTTTTACCTGTTCCAGCAGGGCCAAATAAAAGAATATGCGGAATGTCATTCTTCTGAATATATTGATTGATTTTCTCTTTAACACTTTCATTCCCAATATATTCATCCATTGTGGATGGTCTATATTTTTCCACCCACAATGAATGGTCTTTTTTGAGGGGTTTACTATATTCAACCAAGAAATCCATAATTACACGAACTTAACTTTTTTAGCAATGACTTTGGATTTCAGAACACGTCTGAGTCCGGGTAGTTCTTCTCTTATTTGTTTCTTTGTAAGAATTTCTTGAAACCACGGGCCAATCCACTCACCGTGACTCTTGTAAAACAAACCATAGTATTTTTGTGTATTTTTATTTATTTTCATATTTATTCCATTTTTTAATCTTCTACATCAATTTTAACTAAATAATATTGACTCTTAAATCCACTATCATTAAAAGCTATACTAGCCAATCCAGCTTCTGACACGTTTAGAACTGGATTATTCACTTCACCATTAGCAGATAAAATTTCTTTAAGATGCTTGGCACTAAAACTTATTGGATTTTTCACTATATCTTTACCAGCAGTAGCAGTGACTTCCATAGCAATTCTATCTGACAAATTTTTTTGTTTATAACCTAATACCATTTCCAATTTCTGTTTCTTTTTACTCATAATAAGGGTAAATAAGGCATCCTTATCATCAATAGCACCAAATGATTTATTAAAAGCATCAATAAATTCAGGTGTAAAAACAATTTCTACCGTAAATGGTGGAACATTCTTCATAGTTGGAACAGGGTCAATAACATCAACGCCAGCTGTTACATAGTTGATTCCGATTTTTCCATCTTCGGCAATTAGTTGACGAACTCTTGTCACATCGTTTTCATCAATATCCAACGATAAGGCAATATTATCTGCGAGAGGCGACAACATTTTTTTAAGTTTGTTGGTGTCTGATATACCTATTTCTATACCGCTAAAGAATGTAGCCGCTTTTTCCAACTGAACAGAAGTGAACAACTTCCTATCAGAAGTCATCGCGGTTACTGACAAATCGTTGTTATTATTAGACCAAAGAACGCCCTCGATGGTACCGCCCAAATTATATTTTTTAATAAATGTTTCAATGTGTTTCTTTTCCATATTTATATTCTCCAATTTTGGTAATATATTACCATACGTTTTATTCTTTGTCTATTTTTTATATTTTATTTAGTAATTCTGGTGTTTCAAAAATGTTACCTATTATTTTATCAACAACTAATAATAATCCATTTGGTTTTTCATCAATAAATCTAACCGTCACAATAGGAAGACATATTTCATTGACTATAATTCTAAATCCACCAAATTCGTTTAAGTAAATTATTGAACCTTTGGATTGGTATATAGTTTCTATGATATCTCCTTCATAAATTTCTTTGCTATGTTTATCTTTAAGACCGGTATATTGTTGGATGGCCAGACTTCGCCTTACACCATAACTATCAATAACTCTATTTATCAAAAGATTACCATTTTCATCATCTTCATAAAAAATACTCTGTTCATTAAAAATATCCTTTGGATAAAGCATTTTCTTTTCAACATCATCCCAAACTCTAAATTTTATTTCTCTGTTCATATAAATGAATCCAATGTAACTTCTTGTTTTTTTGGTTGTTCATCAGGTAAACACAAATTGATAATTATCTGAAATTTTTCAGCGAATGGTTTAAGTTCTTCTTCAATCAATTTTTTCAATTCAATTCTGTCTGGCGGCGGTGTAAATCCCTCCACTTTTCCATATGGGCCTCTTCTTCCATTCTTTCCTCCGAGTAAAGGCATATTTACTGATTTAATGTCATTCTCCAATATAGCAAGTTTTAACGATTTAATTGATGATTCAATCCATTCAAGAGTACTCCAATAATGCCAATCATTTTTTACTGCTAATCCAAGAAGATAAATCTGATGTTCGTGGTCAAAATAAGTGTAACAATCACCGGGACGAATTGCATGTTTAGAGCATAGTTCTTTATAATGTTCAAACATCAAAGGATAACGTTTCTTAAACTCCAAAGCAATACCAGCGCCCATTATACCCACACAGTTAATGGTATTGACATAAGCATCAGCAGGTGTATCAAAAATGGATTTATAACCTATTGTAAATTTTTCACTCATTAAAACTATAATTAACAGCTTTTTTCCCAAACAAGATTACGGGATTGAACTCTCTTCCAACCTTTTCGGTAAATCAATTCAAATTCAGAAACGTCACCATATTCGTCAATCATATCAAAAGTCCATTGTTCGGGAATCCATCCGATTCCACCATCACCATCATTGTATCCCGGTATCAGTGTAGCTTTAACAACTTTAAGTTCAAGATTGCATTTACCACCTTCAGGTTTTAATTTTGTCACTGGAGCTACAATTTCATAAGGAATATTAAATCCTTTACCACGAGCTATATCTCCAACCATTGCTTCTGTTCCATCTTTATAATGCATATTTCCTTTTATTATCCAAAAAATTGATTTTCTTCCCTTTTATAAGAATTGACATTCTTTTTATTTATATTGACCATTCCCAAATCAATTTTTGGCAATTCTTTAATTAGTTCATAACCACCATCAATTTGTTTTTTCCATTCTAAATCTTCTTCTTTAGGATAATCTATTGTCCATCTAACAGTAGATTTGTCAAGCATTTTTCTAGCCATTTTAGATAAAGGCATAATATATCTGAATTGTTTTCCTCTTATTCTAGTGATTCCTTTCAATTTCATAAAATCTCGGGTCAACCAGAATATCTTTTCTTTATTACAAAACTTAGCATTCTCTATACAAAGATTATGTGAGGTTCTTGGATGAATTTTCTCCCCATCAGGGCTAATATAAATATCCGTCCAAATGAAACCACCATAATAGAAATTTGCTGATTGATACACATAACCAACTTTACCAACAATACCATCAGCCCATGTATATAGAAATAGCTTTTCTGGCAAATGTATTTTTATCCATTTGATAATTGCAGATAACATTTGTGATTCAGAATTTTTGGGCATTTCAGGAAGCATACACATCTTACCAATTTCATAATAGTCCTTGGTTGTAAGACCGGGAAAAAGTTTATTGATAGTTTGGCGGGGTTGCGTTCCCCATCCAAGAGTTAGTACACCAACCATCTTATCACCAATAAATACACCAAGATAATGCTTGGTAAGTTTAGGCATTACCTTGGAATAGTGATGTTGTTGAACTAATTTAGCTGCGGTAAATTTATTTACTTCTTTGATTGTGTAATCAAACTTCATTTTAAAATTAGGTCAATATTTAAAATTTGATTGTCTATATTTTTTGGAGAATTATTTGACCTGTCCATTATAACTTTATATTGATTTGGAAAACAATTATTTATTAATTTTTGGACTGATTTTTCAATTTTTGACAAAGTGATATCATCTATAGGCTCTCCTATATACTTTTCCATACATTTACCAATTTCTTTTTCAATTTTACTTAATTTTTTACTTTTTATTTTCATATTTTATGTTCTTTAAGAAGAACAGATTTTAAACTATCTCTTGGAATCTTAAATCCCAACGCTTTATAACATCCACCATTCTTATCTACATTTGGTATTGAAATTTGTTTGAGTTCATTTTCTCTTATGAACTTATCCAAACATTCACACAATGAAACAGGGTCAAACCAAAAGAATACTTTATTTTTAATAAAATAATAAACAAAATAATCAACGTTATGTTCTTTTGAACGCCAAGGACCACCCAAATCACTTTTATTTCCTGAAACTGTATATTGTTCCATGAAAAAATTTGGGGTTTTATTCATGTCATAATTATCAGTCTTTAATTCTATAGTCTTACCATTATTAAGAAGAAAGTCAATACGAAAATTATCTAAACTTTTTTTAGGTTCAAGCTTTTCATAAATCCTCATAAAATCGGTTTCTCCATTGTTACCGATTTTTAATTGGTCATCAAAATTGAAAATTTTATCTGACATAATTAACCAGCATCAAATATCGTATTGCCATCAATTTCCTCAACAGGTTTAGCAGGCAAAGGAAGTGGTTCACTTGATTGAATACACTTAAATCTTGGTCTAAAATCGCCATCACCATCTGCATATATTGATATTCTTCTTGAACTTCCCAGTTTACCCAATTTTTCCATATGATAAAGCATTCCCAAAAAATGAGGAACCCACTTATCTTTCATTTCACATTCAATTGTTATTTTCATATTTTTATTTGTATTAATCATACCTACTCCTGAAATCAAGATAGGAATCGTTGTAGGAATTTTTAACCTACCTACAGGCTTATATGTTTTCCCATGTTTTTTCATTTCAATGTCTTTCCAATGCTTGGATGTTTGTGAACTTCTTCACGAATAATTGCATCCAACCGTGAATTCACGCGAATAAAAAATTCACTACCAACTCTAGTAAATCTACCTGCTCTGATTGATTTACTCAATTTAAGAGCCATTCGTTTAATCGCTTGTCGATTGATTAAAGGTGTCATATTCATAATAGTACATTATATCACAAATAATGTATTTAGTCAACACCACTTTTTTCAATCTGAAAATCAAATAACTCTGTTAGAACTTCAACATAACTATTTTCCAACGGAGTTCCATTTTTCTTTAAATCAATAATCGACTTAACATAATCTATTATTTTATGTTTTGTAGAATCTGAAACCCATATAGGATATGGAAGTTTTTCAACATCTTTTCCCTGAATATTTCTGGTATGATTTATAACATTTTTGAGAATATCATTTGCCATGGAAGTTAAAAGCCACCCCATAATAAAGAATAATTCGTCTTTTTCAACACCATTTTTCAGAAATCCACATGGGCACCCACTATCCAAAATATAACCTTTTGGCAAATATCTTGGGTTGATTTTAGAACCTATTAGATTCCATGTAATTCCTTCTCTTCCAAAGAAGGGCAATCCCCCTATACCATGAAGATACCAATTTCCATTTTTTTTAAACATTTTAACCGCTTCACCATCATTTCTCCAATAAATTACATATTTTGGTTCTACATATACATCACCGGGGACCATTTTATTATAATATTTATAGTAATCATTTGGAATCATTATTGATTCAGGTACTGTTAAAGGTTCAATTTTGACATCTTTTTTTGTTTCTCCCATTTGTTCTTTGTGTGTGATTTTTACTTTTTGTGATTCTGATAACTTATTAAAATGTGCTCTATTCAATTCATCTTTTAATGTAATCGGTTTATTATAAAATGTAAAGTTGTATGGCTCTATTATTTTATCATCAACTATTTCTCTGACAAAATATTCATTTTTTCCTATAGTCATCCCACTACTACAAATAATATAAGTTGATAAATGAGGGCCTATAAAATATTTCATGTATTCATTAACATTTCCCCAAGACAAATTCCCTATTTTTTCCATATCCTTTTTGAAGATTTTTTGTCCAAAGACTTCAATATAGTTAGATTCTTTTTTATTTGATTTTATGAAATCAATAATTACCATGCCATAATTGGTTTCCTCTGAAAATTCAGGCAATTCTTTGATTGACACAAGTCCTTCTTGCATTAAAAAATTCCGTAATCCGCACATGGTTTTTATTGTAAGAAAAGTATCACTACATATAAATGATAATTTTCCTTCTACTTCCAACATTCCTACACTTTTTACTAAAAAATATGAATAACTTTCTCTTTTTATAGTTTTTCCATATCTTTTACCATATAATTCTTCTAATTTATTTTGATATTTAATTGGTATAGTTCCCCCAAACGGTGGATTTCCCAAAATATGTTTGAAAAATATTCCATCAAAATTATGCAGTAAAAAATCCTCATTAATAAGATGGTGTTTTTCAGGTATTTTACCAAATTCTTTTTTTATATTCAGTAAACACTTGTTATAAAGAATTGGGTCTAATTCTATGCCGTATATGTGGTCAAATACATTATCCAGATTATAGTCATATATGGGCATCAATTTTTTTGCTATCTCTATAATAAAAGAGCCATCACCGAAAGATGGCTCTAAAATATTCTCTTCTTTCTTAATGTCATTTCCTATTACTTTCTGTGCCAATAATCTGGGGGTCATAAATTGACCCATTTGACGTTTATTATTCCTTTGGTGCTTCCGTGTTCTCATAAGAAGGTTTCAACGCCAATTTTTTCTTAAGTAAATTCTCTTCAAGTTTGGAATATTTCTTTTCTCTTTTTTCGTAAAATTTTTCTCTTTTTGGTTTGGATATAAGTTCCAATAAATAATCAATAGATTCTGTTGGCGAAAGTTTTGTATGATTTGGTTCTTTTAACCATTTGTAATATCTACTTTTATCAAGCATTAATTGTCCATGACCAAAATCAAATCGGCAAACTGGAAGAAGTTCACTAAACAATTCATGAAAGTTGACAGAAACTTTACCATCTATTAAATTGACAATAAGAAACCAATAAGCTTTTATTTGACCATCGATATATTGGGTAGCGTATTTAGAGAGAGATGAAAGATTAGGTCCACCATCTTTTTCAGACACACATGCTGCTTTTACATTACCCGGTTGGTCAGGAAAATCTTTTAGTTTGTAATCTGGTTCCTTTCTAACTCCCTTTCCTTGCTTCTTAGGTTTTGGTTGGCCTTTATTGGGACCTATTTTATATATGTCAATAAATTCTTCATATTTGCCCCCATAAGCATTATACAATTTTTCACGGACAATTCTTTCAACCTCTGGAGCAACATGATGTCCCTTTTCAAGAGAAGGGCCTGATTGAGCAATAGCATTAAGTTCTAGGTCTGATTCTAGTAAGTCTTTGAGTTCTTTTTCAGTTGGATAATTCATAATTTATATACTTTGTTTTATTTTCAACATCGTATTATTGTAACTTCTTTTCAAAGTTACGTCAATATTATAATAGATTATTCATTCCATCATAATATAGAATGTTAAGAAAAATCAAAAAATTGGCTTGCAGTTTCCATTGACGAATTTGGAAATGTCCACTTAAATACATTGTAAAAATCTATTAGTTTACTCTTTAATTCCTGTTCGAACATTTTCTTCCTATCAACTAACCGATTAACTATTTCCAATATTTCATCGGGGTCATTTCCATCACCTTTTAAAGCTAAAGCATCTAAGTTATATTGATTATCTTGTAAATATACCCATTTGATTTTCTGACCATGATGAATTGGTTCAAATTGTTTTTCTAACTTCATTTTAATTAACAAATCATTGTAAGCTAAGCATGCTTTTACTTGTGCCGGCGTTCCTTTGACAAATTGAAGAGGCCTTCTATTATCTGGATTATAGTTATGAACACCGTCCTGACTTACAAATTTTACAGAAGTATTTTTTGCAATATCAAGAACATCAAGTGTTTTTATATCTTCTCTGAATTTGAGAATCATATCATCAAGTTCCTTTTTTGGAGCTGCAGTCAATAATTTTCTCAAGAAAGAATCCATAAATGTCCGAAATGAAGCTGGAAATGATGTTCGGACAACGTCGATACCTTTTACTTCCAATCTTGGTTGTTTTAATAAGGCACCTTCTTCATGAATAATCCATTGCGCATATCGTTTCTTAGCAAGCCAAAACGATGATTTACTAATTACTTCCTGCTTAGCATCAAATGTGTGTTTATTTAAATTGAAGAATTTTTTAGCCATCACATGATAAAATTGATTCACATAACTCTGAACTTCCGTAGTCACGCTCATAATGGCTTTAGTCATTTCATCTTCATTATTCAAATCTATATCTGGAAATCTCTTTTTAATAATGGGAATTGAATCAACAAAACACGAATCGGTATCACTATAAATAACCCAATCACCATCTTCATCAGTTTCCAATGCTTGTTTGTAATAGATGTTAATTGCCTTGGCAGTAGTTTGAATAATATCTACACCTGTAGTAGTTACTGCTTCAGCATTATCCACATCATAAAATCGGAATAAAGGCAACCCTAATACTCCGTAAAATGAATTGAGTAAAATTTTCCAAACCGCTTGACGTTGGTTGTAGAAATTATATTGTTCCATATCACCAGCTTTTTTGAATTCAGCAGCTTTTTTCCTCATATTCTTGCGCTGTTGAAACCATAACGACAAAAGAGTAGGAATTACACCGGCTTTATCTGTACGATATAATATACCGTTAGAACTAATAGAATAATTTGATTTTTCAACCAACTCTTCAAACTCATCAGGTGTATAATTTGTTTGACCAATTTCATACATTGTAGTCTCTCCTTTTATACGCTTTTCGAGTGAATAATTTTCTATTTTACCTACTTTCGTTTCTGGAGATATATTCAGGGAAATAATAATATTGGGATACATTGAAGTTAAATCAAGGTCAAAAACCCAATTATATCTTCCCGGCACGGGCTCCTTGACAAATGCACCAGAAAATCCTTCTTCTCCTTCTTCCAACCTTTCAGTATATTCTTCTTTTCCCTCTGCTGGTTTATTTGGAGAAATAAGACCGCCATTTCGTTTCAAATAAATCAATGTAGCTCCATCAAGATATCGTGATGACATATGAAAATTATCATATGGAACGTGGCCTACATGACAAATATTTCTAGCTAAATCAATAAATTTAAGTTTTTTATCCAATGCAACAATAATTTTAACATCGGTCATGTTATATTCTAAAAATTTGTTTATATCTGATTTGTATAAATCGTCTAAATTACCGTGATATTGAATTTTACCGATACCAACAGTTTTTAAACCAATAGGACCTAAAGCATAAGTTGGTTCCATCTTTCCAGAAAACTTCTTATATAGTAGGATATAATCAAGAACCGATATACCACCAAGCGTTAGTTTTTTGGTAAAACCATTTACATATGCTGCACCAGTGGGCGATAAACATTTAGCTGCTTTTATACCAAGACAATTTTTTAATCGGAGATACAAATAAGGGAGGTCAAAATAATCTACATTCCAACCTGTAACAATGGTAAATGCACATTCTTGCCATTTATCCACGAAATCTATTAAAAGATTGTCTTCATCGTCATATGACCGTACAACAATTTTTATTTTTTGTATTTCTTCTGTTGTAATTTTCCAATCTTTTGGCAACCACGGGTCAACTTCCTCTTCTTTATTGTCAATTTTATGGTCTTTATCAAGAACAAATATACAACAAGTTTTAGTTAAATAATCAAACAATGAAATAGCAGTAATCTTTTTATCAGCAGTTTCTATATTTGGAAATCCACCCTCTGTTGATACTTCAATATCAATTACACCCACCCTATGACCTATTGATGGTTCATCTGAATCGGAGTAAGTATCCATAAGAACTCTTGTTTCTGCTGGAACATCTGACTCAAATAACTCTGTGTCATTGTCTTTATAATCAAATACTTTTACTAATTCATCACCATATATTGACTTTTCAGGTCCACCTACTTGTCTTTTATAAGCGTATTTTGGATACGGGAATGATGAATAACCTTTAATATCATCCCAAAGATGAACAATCCAATCTTTCCTGTTGATGTATATATTTTGATACATTATTCTTTTAAATATTTTACAGTTTCTTCAACCAATTCGGCAAGTTCTTTTTCAAGAGAGAAAAATTTCTTGATATAGTTGATGAGTGAATTAAATTGAGTACTTTTAAGCCAATCTACAGTAATTTCAGAAACGGCATAATCACTCTCCGCATGTTCTGATGTATAATTTCCATCAGCATTGATAATACCGCCTTCGATATATAGGGTACCATTTTTATAAACTTGTAAGATTACTTGTTCTTGTAAATCTTCTCTGGCAGGAAACTGCCAAACAAATTCTACGAATTCAGAATTGAAATTCTGGCTGTGTAGATGTTGAATTTGAGGCACATTCATAATATTCTTTCGCTTCTTGTGTTGCTATTTTGTTTAGTTTAGTCATTAACCCCTGAAATATAGTTTTTCCTTCGGGAGTTAATTTTGATTCTTGTTTAGAAAGTTTCCAAACTAACGTATCATGTTTAAACCATAAAATTTCTTTAGAACCTATTTCTATTTTAGGAGAAGTCAATGGTTCTATTACGTTTATTATGTAAAAAAGAAGTTGAAGTTCTTCTTGTGTCAGTGATTGGAGTTGACTAATTCTCATTATAGATAAATTATATCACGTTTTAAGGAAAAGTCAATGTATTATAATACCATATAAAATAACATGGTTTTCATATAGTATAAATATTTGACAAGTATCTCTAATATTGATAAAGTAACATCAATGGAAAGAAATTCTACACCAACCAATGGAAAAAAGCGCGTCAGTTTCTCTCAATTTTCTAACTGGTTTAATTGCCGACACAGATGGTATCTCGACCACGTAAAAGGATTGCGTGAATTTGAAGATAATGTAAATACTTGTTTCGGCACAGCGATGCACGAAGCTACTCAATTATACATTAAAACTTTATATAAAAAATCTGCAAAAGATGCTGATGCACATAACCTTTATGAAATATTCAAAATTGCTTTTGATAGAGAATTAGAAAAAACAAAAGTTGTGGTCGAACCGGCAATCAAGAAAGAATATTATGAAGACGGTGATAATATCATTATTGCATTTACTAATATTACTAACCGTATTAAACATTTCCCGTCAGGTAAATATGAATTTATTGCCATTGAAGATGAAATTATAATGCCAATTAAAAACAATGTGGAATTTATTTGTTACATTGATGTTGTTCTAAAAGAAAAAGCAACAGGTAGATACAAAATTATTGATATTAAAACTTCCACAAGTGGATGGAATCATTATCAAAGAGATGATGAAGCTAAAATTTCTCAAATTCTTTTATACAAAGCATTTTTCAGTAGGAAATATAATGTTGATATTAATATGATTGACGTTGAATTTTTCATCCTCAGAAGAAAACTTTGGGAAAATTATGCATTTCCTCAAAGTCGTATTCAAACATTCATTCCAAAAAATAATCAACAATCTGTAGCTAAAGCATTGAATAGATTTGCTGAATTTGTTGCGGAATGTTTTACACCCGAGGGTAATTTTATAGAGGATTCCAAAATTTACTTAAAAAATCCCGGAAAAGGAAAAAAGAATTGCCGTTATTGTCCCCATAAGGGTATAAATTGTAACGCAATTTCAGATATTCCAAAAGAAGAACGTGATTAACTCTAAAATCCATTTTCCGTTCTTTTTACAACACCCCTAAATGTTGCATTACTACGTGTAAGAATGTTGTATAATTTAGAACCAACAATTCTTATTAATGGTTTTTTAACCAATTCCATGTATGGAATAATAACATTATATAAAATAGGAGAAAATTGACCATATTTAAACTGATTTCTTGCTCTTGAAATGAAATCTACTATAGATGCTTCAAATTTTTCTTTTGATGGTGTAATGTGTTTATCCTTGATAAATTTTACAAATAATACCATATCTTTTACTATTCCATCAGGTATATTATCTGGATTTAATCCAGTATTCGTATAATATTTTACAGAATTGGCTGCATCATTTTGTATTTTTTGTTCAAATTCAGGCCAATTTGATTTAATATTATTTTTAACATAAAATATTATGCCATCAATACCGGGTATTCGAGTTCTTGAACCAGAACCACGTCCTCCTTTTCCTGCCACCATAGTTGGTTTAAAGTCTTTTTCCAATATTGCTTTTTCTATTACAGGAGAACGTTCTCCGGGAATTTCCTTTTTAGCATAATCTACAAAATAATACATTACTCGGTCAATATGAAATGGATGAGTACTTCTTGTAATTGCTCTAGCAACCCTTTGTTCATAATCTATATCTTTTCCTTTTGTACTCTTGCGGTCAGATTTAGATTTAATAAATTTTTCCCATTCTGGTTTTCGTTGAGTCGTAAATTTTAACCAACTTCTTAATTTAGTTTGAGCAGGAGTTTCAGGTTTAAATTCTCTTTTTTTTGTAGTACGAAGTGGTGGATATTTACTTGGGTCTATTTTAGGCAGAGGTCTTTTAATAATTTCTGGTGGTGGAAGATTTAATTGTTTTGCTATTTCTCTACTAACATGATGAAAACTTACATCATTAACATCCATTACTTGACTGTAATCGGGGTTGTATTGAACATAAGGTTTTCCATCTTTATATCCAATTACCAAATATCCGTATCTATCTATATATCCTTTTGCAGTACTTATACTTTTATTAAAAGAAAATCTAGTACACCATTTTGTTCCCTCTCCCATTTTTGCCAATGAACTTGGATTAGTTACCTTATAGAATGTTATATCAGGTCTCTTTTCCAATATTTCAACTCCCGGAAGAGTTAATGGATTTACCCCAGCAAATCCCTGTCTTTTTGAACCCTGACCTTCTAGTTGGTCCATTCTTGTTTCCAATTCATGAATTGTTGGAAATCTCATTATGTCTTCTATCCTATTAGCATTTCTAAGTTGAATAAATCGGTTTATAGCACTTCCTACTCTAAGACTGTCTTCAAATCTTATTTGTTGATTTTTTAGCATCCGAAGTATCCATACAGAAAAAGATTGCCTTGAAGTAGGGTCAACACCTTTTACCCATGCGTTCAATTTACCAACAGGAATATGTAAAGTTTTAGCTACAGAGTTTAACTGTTCTTTATTTATTTCCTCAGAAACGATGCTTTCTATCAATGACTTTAACTCAAACAATTTCATGTTATATGTACATATTATGAAAAGAAGTCAGTTGAGGAATATAATCAAGTTAGTAGTTGAAGAGACTTTATCACCCAACGAACAAACAACTGCACCACCACCACCAACTAAACCTGCTCCATCTCCAGTTAGACAACCTACTCCTATTCAGCCGCCTACTCCAAAAACACCCCATCCACTTCAACCAACAAGACCGGGCATTCGTCCTAAACCAAAAGCTTTATCACACGATGTTCAATTATTCATAAACGCAAGAAAAGGTATAAAAGAAACCATAAATATTGGAGACTACCCAGATTTCATTCATCCTGAAAAAAGAGCAGCAATAGAAAATGAAACTGATTATGTTGAAGCAATATTTCCAAATCTTGGAAGTAATGCAGATAAATACCTTGAAATTATTACAAGTGAAGGTTATCGTAAAGCAGTAGATAGACTTGCTCATTATGTCGAACAACCTGTAGCAAATCTTCAAAGATTGTTTCCAACTCTACCATCTATGTTGGAATTACTTATGACAACAGCAATCCAAATTGAAGATATAGAAAGAAATAGAAAATCACAACTTGAAAAACTTGCCGTCAATTTGGTTCTAAATCTTCGAGAGTATAAATTCATAAAACAACTTGTTCAGTCGGGAGAAATCATTATAGACGTTAAACTAGCTTCTGCTGATTTGACAAATGCTATTGCTGAAGATGAAATGAACCAAATGATGGGTAATGAACTGACTGTTGCTGAAAATCTTAATGCTCAAATTTATTCAGCATTATCGGGAGACATTGAAAGTAAATTAAGAAGAACTTTGGCAAATTATATCACTCAAGGAGATGCTCTTAACAAATTTTTCCTTTTTAATGAAGTAAATGAGGAATTACAAAAAATAGACCGAACCTTACCACAAAAATATGGACTTGTATCGGCTGTATCTCTGGTTCTCAATTATAGATTACCCAAAATACGATTTACTAGAATGTTTGTAGATACTGCTGCGGTTGGAAGTGAAGAAATAATTCCTACAGGTGACAAATATACTATTAAAGTTAGAGGAAGAAATTTTGTATTATTGATTCATGAATTAGTTAAAGGTATAGGTGAGTATCTTTCTATGGATATTGCTTCTCAAAAAGAATTGGATGTGGAACCATTGAGTGATGAATTAAAACAATTTCTAGCAGGTCCGGGTTTGGATAATAGACTCCGACAATTGATACCAGCAGATAAAATAGAATATCTCCCTATTGTTAAAAAACTTTTTTACAGATTATCCATACCACATATAAAAGAGGTTTTATTGGGTGGTGGTAAAGCAGAAGATATTATCAAAAAACTTATTCAAACTTCTGAACAACAGATGAAAGGGTATGAATCTTAAAAAGCTTATTATTGAAGGATTACAAGATGAAGTAGAGGTTGTTCCTGCTACAAGGGAAGCAATAATACAACTAGCTAAGAAACATTATCTTCATACTATACCAGCTCGCGTCAAAAGAATATATGTCGTGAGATACAAATATCCTCATGGCCAACAAAAGATGGCAATTGGGATGGCTATATATGGACTTCCAATGTATTCTGCTTCAAAATTTCTAAGCCCAGAAGCTATGTCGGGAGAAGTGTTGGATTTGAAAAGATTATATCTTGCTGACGTTGGTATTCCTAATCTGGAATCTTATGTTATCGCACAAACACTAAAACTCCTAAAACAAGACGAACCCAACGTAAAAGTGGTGATAACAAATGCCAATGAAAAAGCTGGTCATATTGGAACAGTTTATCAAGCCACCAACGCAATATATCTTGGTAAATCCAAAACAGGATTTCATAAATACGCTTATATTCTTCGTGGTAATATAAAAGCTCTCAGAAATAAGTTGCCACCAAAGCTTTATCCGAAAAGAATAAAATAAGCAATTTTTCAATTTGACGAATATAAAATTGACAATCGAATAAATAATGCTGTAATGTTAGTATTATGAATGAGATTTGGAAAGATGTAAAGGGATATGAGGGTCTGTATCAAGTTTCCTCTATAGGAAACATAAAAAGAATTTCTTATATTCACAGACTCGTGGCCAACAAAAAACCTAAAATGTTAAAACAATCTTCAAAAGGTAATTACGCTCTTATCACTTTATGTAAAGATGGTCAAAGTAAAACTTATAATGTCCACAAACTTGTTGCCGATGCATTTCTTTCAGGCAATTCATATTGTCCTTTATGTAAAAATTCATTTGATATAAATCACAAAGATGAAAATTCAAGAAATAATTTCTATAAAAATCTTGAATACATAACACATAAAGAAAATATAGAAAAATCTACTTCTAAAAAACAGAAATCATCTGTTAAAAAATTAAATGATAAAAAAGTTATTCAAATCAATAAACTTATAAAAAAGAACAATTTTTCTTATTCCCAAATAGGTCAAAAATTCAATATTTCCAGAGGATTAGTATGTAAGATTGCTAAAGGCCGAATGTGGAAACACATTCCCAAAATATAAATTATCATATCCAAAAATTACTAATATGTATAGTCAAACGTAAAAACGTTTACATACATATGAAAACAAAAACAGCTACTACGGTAAAGATTGAAAAGAGCCTTTATGATTCTTTTAAGATATTAGGTATTCAAAATAATCTTACCCTTCAAACATTCGTTGAGAAATGTGTACACCTTTATGTAGGCGATACTTCCTCTTCTTCATCATTCAGAACACTTATAAACAATTATATTGTTCCTGTTCTAAGTTCTACTGGTTCATTTGGTTCTTAAAATCATTATGGCTAAACCAAAAATAATATGTTTGTCCGATGACTTGAGGATGCATTCAGGTGTGGCTACTATGACAAGAGAAGTCGTTTTAGGGACCGTCAAACATTATGATTGGGTTCAGATTGCCGGTGCAATTCAACATCCTGAAAAAGGTAAAATAGTCAACATGGATGCAGCTACCGCACAAATTTCAGGCATTAAAGATGCAAAAGTAACTTTATATCCTGTTGATGGTTATGGAAATGAAGAAATTTTATTTAGTATTGTTGAGAGAGAAAAACCTGATGCACTTCTTCATTTTACAGATCCAAGATTCTGGGGATGGTTATATGCTATAGAAAGGCAAATTCGTTCTAAAATGCCCTTAACTTACTTGAATATTTGGGATGATATCCCATTTCCAATGTACAACAGACCATACTACGAATCATGTGATTTATTAATGTCAATCAGCAAACAAACGTATAACATAAACAAATGGGTGTTAGGACCAGATAAAGTTTCCACCATCGATTCTAAAGATACAGATAATAAGACTGTATTACATTATGTTCCTCATGGAATTAATAGTAAAATATTCCATCCTCTTCCAAAAGATGATACCAATTTACAAAAACGACGCAAAGATATGTTTCATAATAAGGATTATAACTTCATAATCTTTTACAATTCACGAAATGTTCAAAGAAAGAGAACAAGTAATATCATGTTAGCCTATAAAGCATTTTGTGACAATCTTCCAAAAGAAGAATCAGAAAAATGTATATTGATATTACATACAGAAGTTCGTCAAGAAGCTGGAACAGATTTGCTGGCCGTTAAAGAAGCCTTCTGTCCAAACTATGATGTTATGTTTTCAACAGCAAAATATCCACCAGAAGATTTAAACTTATTATATAACATTGCTGATGTCACTATTAATCTGTCATCAAATGAAGGATTTGGTCTTTCAACTGCAGAATCACTTATGGCTGGCACACCTATTATTACAGCTGTAACTGGTGGACTTCAAGACCAAATAGGGCAAACCAAGGATGATGGTTCACCCATAGAATTTGATTTACATTTTGGTTCTAATAATATAGGTAAATATAAGAAACATGGTATATGGGCGTATCCTGTATATCCACTCGTTCAATGCATTCAGGGTTCTATTCCAACACCATATATTTTTGATGATATGACACGTTGGGAAGATGCGGCTGAAGGATTAATGTACTGGTATTTGATGGGAGATGAAAAAAGAACAAAATGTGGTGAAGAAGGAAGAAGATGGGCAATGAATGAAGGTGGTATCAATTCTGAAAACATGTGTAATGAATTTATCAAATGTATGGATTATACTTTGAATAATTTCAAGTCCGTAAAACCTTTTAGTATTTTTACCGAAAATGATTATGTAGGTAATTTGATGCCGGGTGGAATGGGATTTGAAATTCCCAAATTTGACCAAGAAAAAATTAAACAACAAATAGAAAGTGCAAATATATGAAAAAAATAAAACCCAAAACTAAGACGGTTTTATTGATAGGTCTTGATAGTAATCGTTTCGGAAAACAGGAAGATTATAAAAAATATGCCAATAAAATAGGTGATGAAATGTCAAAAGAAATAGGAATTAGTAACAAAAAATTACCTATTATCATATATGATAAATCATCTACAACCATAGACCTTTTAGAAATAAAATTATAGAAACTTGAATAATCCAATTTTTACGATATAATTGGTTACATGAAAATACACGTTAAAAATTCAGATGGTTTAGTTATACCTCAAGCAGCTACTTCACAATCTTCTGGCTATGACGTTATAGCATTGGAAGACCCCAAAATTATTGGAAAACAAGACGGAGATGATTGGAAATCAATAGATTATATTGAATATAAAACAGGGTTATTCATTTCTCCACAAACAGACACATACAATCAAAATTATCATACGCTTATTTTTCCACGTTCAAGCTTGAGAAAATATAATTTGATTCTAGCAAACAGTATTGGGTTAATTGATAATGATTATAGAGGCGAATTACTTCTTTGTTTTAAATATATCTGGCAACCGGATGACATGTTTTCTTGTGTTGTTCCAATTAATGAAACTGTAAATACAAAAGAATTTGGTTGGGGAAGAAAAACTTTAAGAGGTAAAATCAATATGGAAAAAATCTACAAAAAAGGCGACAAAATCGGTCAACTTGTGTCAGAAGTAACAAACCCCATTGATTGGGTTGTAGTTGCTGACTTGACAACTACCGAACGTGGTTCTGGTGGATTTGGCAGCAGTGGTACCAATACTATTCATATTACAGAAAAAAAAATTGAATCTCCTAAAGAAGCTAATAATTTAATGGATAGATGGAAGAAAACAGGAGCATCAGAAATCCCCGCTCCAAAAAAATATGAAACCATGATAAAAGAAAGAGAGAAATGAGTATCATAATATGAACAAACCAATATGTATTTTTCAATCCCCGGTTTGGACTAGGTCAGGCTATGGTGATCTGGGATTAGCCTTAGCTAAAAGCTTGCTCAGATATGACAAATATGACTTGATGATAGTTCCTACTCGTTGGGGTAATTGCAGTAGAAAATATTTATTTTCAGATGTAACTGATTCTGCAGAGCAAGAATTATACAAAAGAATTGTTAGACAACCATTGTCTAAACAACCAGAATTATTTATTCAGTGTTCTATTCCTAATGAATTTCAACCACCAGCAAAATATAATATTGGTATAACTGCTGGTATTGAGACGACCTTAGCCAGAACAGATTGGATTGAAGGATTGAATAGAATGAATTTTAATATTGTTACTTCAAATCATGCTAAAAGTGTATTTGAAGAACCATTATATCAAAAACCAGCCGCACCAAACCAATCACCTATAATATTAAAATCTATAAAACCAATAGAAGTGTTATTTTGGGGAGCAGATACATCAATTTACGGAAATGACAAATCATTTGAACCAAGAATTGAAGAAGAATTGTCTGTTATTAAAGAAGATTTTTGTTTTCTTTTTGTTGGTCAATGGACAAGTGGTGGTTTGTTTAATGACAGAAAAGATATTGGTAATTTGATTAAAACCTTCTTAATAACATTTTCCAATATGGGACCTAAAAGAAAACCAGCTCTGGTTATTAAGACTAATGGAGCAGCAATATGTAACATGGATAAACACGATATGATTAACCGATTAAAATCCGTTAGGTCCATAGTTGAACAGGAAAAAAATACCAAAGACCTTCCCAACGTTTATATTCTATATGGCGAATTAACGGAATCAGAAATGAATGCTCTCTATAATCATCCAAAGATTAAAGCACATATTTCTTTCACTCATGGTGAAGGATTTGGTCTTCCATTATTGCTTTCTACTTTAAGTGGTAAACCTGTATTAGCTTCTAATTGGAGCGGTCATTTGGATTTTCTTGACTCAAAATTTTGTAAATTATTACATGGTGAAATAAAAAAAATTCCAGAAGATTGCGCAAATGAATGGCTGATTAAAGAATCATCATGGTTTACAGTTGATTATCCTAAAGCAATGGAATCTATGAGAAATTGTTTTAATTTTTATAAAGCATTCCTTGAAAAAGCTGAACAACTTCGCAAAAAAAATGTTGAAGAATTTTCTATTCAAGCTATGGATAAAAGATTTTACGAACTTCTGGAAAAATACGTTCCTAAATTTGCTACAGAACAAAAGCTAATTTTACCAAAATTGAAAAAGATAGAATTACCGAAATTAAAACCTATAAATCCACCTTCACCAATAACAAGTTCAAGTTCTGAAGCAACCAATTCAGTAACTAGCTCGGTACTATGAAAATATCTTACCTAGTTACTATTCATAATGAAACCGATACTTTAATCAAACTTTTGGAACGATTAATAAATAATAAGTTTGATGATGATGAAATTGTTGTATTGGATGATTTTTCAGATAATGAAGAAACCAAAAAAATTATAAACAAAGCTAAGGGAAAAATAACCGTATTTCAGCATTTACTAAATAATGATTATGGGTCACATAAAAATTATGGAAATGAAAAATGTTCTGGTGATTGGGTTTTCCAAATTGACGGAGATGAACTACCATCTGAAACATTAATTTTCAACGTGAGGGACATCATTTCTACTAATTTAAATGTGGAATTGATATACGTTCCAAGAATTAATGATTTTAGAGGCGTTACAACTGAACATGCTAAACAATGGGGATGGAGATTAACATTTTCTCCATTTTGTGAAAACAGATATATAGTTAATTGGCCTGATTTTCAAAGTCGTATTTACAAAAGAATTCCAGAAAAAATCAAATGGGATAGAAAATTACACGAGAAAATTGTTGGCCATGACCAATATGCTTTTCTACCAGCAGATGAAGATTTAGCTCTTTATCATGACAAAACAATAGAAAAACAAATACAAACCAATCTAAGATATAATCAACTGTTTAGTGTTGAAGATAATAAAGGTCATAATGTAATATAGGATATCCAATAATGAACATCTTATTTGTAATACCACCGTCACCATTCTTAATTGATGAAAAGTCACTGCCACATCTTGGAATACTTAGTGTAGCTAATGTTACAAAAACTTATACAGAATATCCTATTAATGTTTTAGATTTGTCAGGAATAGAAAATTATGAAGAAACATTTTCTATTGTATTAAATCATAAAAAGTTTGATATAATCGGATTTACATCCAGCACTCCACAATATCCACACGTTATAGAACTAATTAAACATATTCCTCAAGAAGTTAAAAAAATATTGGGTGGTCCACATGCTACATCGTGTTTTTCACCACAGAATCAAAATCAACGAATAGAAACTAATAAGAATCATATGTTAAATAATTTTGATACGATTTTTATTGGAGATGGAGAATTATCAATACTTAATTATTTAAATAATAAGTTGTTTGATAACAAAATTATAGACGCTAATACAGATAAACGATTGTTTTTAACTAATGTTCAATTAGATAAATTACCATTTTCAAATAGGAATTTGGTTGATTTAAAATCATATCATTTTTTTATAGATGAAGAACCTTGTACTAGCATAATATCTCAACTAGGATGTCCGTTTAATTGTGCTTTTTGTTGTGGAAGATTTAGCAATAACCTAAGAAAAATCAGAAATAGGTCAGTAGATTCTGTAGTTAAAGAGGTAGAATTCTTATACAAGACGTATGGTTATAAATCATTTATGTTTTATGATGATGAATTAAATGTCAATAAGAATCTACCATTACTGTTAAAAAAACTTATAGAATTTCAAAATACATTAAATATAAAATTTACTTTTAGAGGATTTATAAAATCTGAACTTTTTAATGAGGAACAAGCTTCTTTAATGGAAATTTGTGGATTCAGATGGTTATTATGTGGATTTGAATCTGCCAATGATAGAATTTTGGTAAATATAAACAAAAAATCAAATAAAGAAGATAATGAGAATGTTGTGCGTCTATGCAAAAAATACAATATCAAAATAAAAGCATTGATGTCTTGTGGTCATCCCGGTGAAACAAAAAAATCAATATTAGATATTAAAGATTGGTTAATAACCAATAAAGTAGAAGATATGGACTTGTCTATAATAACTCCATATCCCGGAAGTCATTATTATGATTTATCAACGCACAAATATGATGATGTATGGGAATATGAAGCAATGAAAACAAAAGATAAATTGTATTCTATAAATATAGATTATTCAAAAACTTCACAATTTTATAAAGGAATACCGAGAAATTATAAGTCTTATGTATTTACAGATTTTATAAATTCAGAAGAAATAGTAAAATGTAGGGATATTGTTGAGCAGGAAGTAAAATTTAAATTAGATATTACAAATAATGTTAATATAACCAACACTAGAGTTAAATTTAATAATGTAATAGGTTCAGTTTTGAGGTAAAGTATGAAAATAGTAATACATTGTAATCAATTTGATGGTAGAGGTTCTACAAGACTTTCATACGATTATGGTATAGGATTAAGAAACCTTCTAAAACATGATATTATTTTTGTCACATCACTTCAAAACAAAAATGAGGGGCTAGACAAACTCAAATCTCAATTTGAAGTTATTGTTTATGACAGACCACCAATACACAATCAATCTCAACAAGGTCAAATAGAAACCAATTATCTAATAGAAAAAATTATAGAAGAAAATAACATAGATTTTATTCATCTAATAAAATCCGGGCAATATGACAATATAGTTCCTTTCAATTGCAAATCAGGAGTTCATTGTGTTTTTCTTATGCATGAACCACATGGTACTGTATATGCTGGTGTGTCAGAATATCTTGCTAGAAAATTTGGGCAAACACTATATGTTCCTCATATTGTTAAAAATTATAATCCAACAAAAAATTTGAGAAAGGAACTTAATATATCAGACGATTCTCTTATTGTTGGTCGTCATGGAGGATATGATAGTTTTAATGTACCATTTGTTCAAAATTGTGTTAAACAAATACTTAATTTTCGTAAGGACATATATTTTATATTTTTAGCTACAAATAAATTTTATGAACACGAAAGAATAATTTATTTACCGTGGGAAGGAACAGAGGAAAAAATATTTAATTTTATTCATTCATGTGATGTTATGTTACATGGAAGAATTGGTGGAGAAACATTTGGACTTGCATGTGGAGAATTTTCTGCTGCTAATAAACCTGTCATTACTTGGACAGGAGAGGGCGACCCAACATATGATAAAAATCATATAGAAATATTAGGAGAGAAAGCAATTTTATATAAAGATGAGCAAGAACTAATGGATACACTATATAGTATAAATAAATCCTTTATTGAAAACAATAATTGGGATATGTATTCAAATAGATTTAATGAAAAAAATGTCATTAATAAATACAAAGAAATCTTTTTAACATAAAAATTTAACATAAAAAATATATGCCAGCTATTCCAAATGACCCAACGAAACCAAACAATTTCTATATGGGACCAACTGCTAGATTAAATTGTGTTCCAACACTAAATCGTTTAGAAATTCATCTTACCTATAGGTGTACACTAAAATGTCCAAATTGTATAAGTTTAACGTGGCAAGCTCCAACCAACAAAGAAATGACCGTGGAACAAATACAAAAATTAGTGGATGATTCCAAAAAATTAAATTGGAAATGGGAATGGTTGGTTCTTCACGGTGGAGAATCTGCTTTACATCCTCGATTAAGAGAAATATGCAAAATACTGTCAGACTATAAAGCAGAATCAAATCCTAATGTAAAATTAATTTTGTGTACAGGCGGATATGGCGATGAAGTAAAAAAAGGAATAGAAATTGTTAAAGAATTTAACTTCGAAATTTTTACAGTGAATAAGACACCATATATAGCAAAGAGTATTAAACATTTACCACATCTTTATAGCCCAGAAGATATGGATGAACCATATACCCTCGGATGTAATAGTCCTGTTGATTGTGGACAAGCTTTAAACTCTGAGGGATTTTTTGTGTGTACAAATGCTGCAGCTGCATCTCGTGTATTTAATTTCCCTCCAGTTGCTACTGAATTGAAGGATGTAACTCTTGAAAAAATGATTGAATCATTCTCTGTATTTTGTAAACATTGCGGTTTTAGTAGGCCTTGGGCTGTTTATAACCCAACAAAAAAAGCAACAGATACATGGAAAAAGGTATTAAGGAGATACAATCAAAAAACTAATATTATAAACTTATATACCTTTCATAGAAGCATAATAGATGAAAGATTTGACCAATATTCTACTAGAAAGTTTATAGAACATCTGGAAGAAAAGGGGTATAAAGTAAACTGGCAAAATTTGGACGGAATCGATAAGTTTACTTATAAAAATGACTGTGAAGTTTTAATAAATCAAGGGTCAATATCTATTATTGAATTTAATGATACAAAGCATTTCAAAACCTATGATTTTGGGGATGCTCCAACATTATCTGTTAAACTTTCTAAATCAAAAAATTTTATAGGAGCTTCAATAGGACAATATAATGAAACATTATGGGATGAAACAATAAAAGATAGTAATCTAAGAAAAAATATAAATCCGGGTCCGTATCCTGAAACTTTCTGGCAATTTGGAATAACAAATTATGAAGCAATACAACAATATAGAAAATCAACCGATTTGAATAATAATTTGTGTTGGCGAGGGTCAATATATGAAAATCCTTCTCAAGTAGAATATAAATGTAGAGAATATATAAAAATCATATCACAAATATTAAAACACGAATTTCATTTTGGAAATTTTCCTACGCCATTTGACAGTTATATTAATGAATGTTTGGGTTTCAAATTAATACTTTGTTCGGGAGTTGGTGGTGGTTATACATGCGGGGACCATTGCCTCAGAGATATTGAACTATATGGAATTGGTATCCCTACAATACGGCCAAAATATATAACAAAAAACTTTGACCCATTGATACCTGATTACCATTATATTTCTGTCGATGCAGAACTTGATGAAAAATTTAGATATAAAAATCCAGAAAAACTTGCATCAGATATTTGTGAAAAATATAAGAAAGTTATCAAGGATAATGAATTTTTAGATTATATTGCTAAAAATGCTAGAGAGTGGTATATTAAAAATCTATCATATCCAAATATTACAAACAATATAATAAAATCGTTAGGTTTATGAAGGATTTGGTAATAACTACAATAAGCCAAAATTATCAATGGAGTGAAATTCGAAATTGGATTCGCTCTTTAATAGATACAAGCTATTCAGGAGATATTCTTATTCTTGCATACAATTTTGAAAACAATAATCACGAATATATTCAGAAACTACAGGAATTGAATGTAAAAAATATCTTAATACCTACATCTGATATGAGAGGTAATGAAATTGGTACAAACTTCATATGGCATAGTGGTTTGGTGACGCCTCAAAATTCACATTTGTTGATACACAACGTTCGTTTGTTCCATATATGGCAATATTTGAAAGAGTGCCAAATTTTGTATAGATATGTCATAAACACCGATAGTAGAGATATAATATTTCAAATTAATCCCAGCGATTGGTTAACTAAAAATTGTAATAAACCTATATTGGTTCCATCCGAAGGAATAACTTATGAATCAGAACCGTGGAATAAAGATAACCTAATTAAAAATTTTGGGATATATCTTTATGAATATTTTCTCAAATATGAAGAAGCATGTAATGTAGGAACTTTTGCTTGTGATGCCAAATTAATGCCTGATTTTTGCTTAATAATGTATTTGATGTCGGTTGGGGTTGGTCATTGTGATCAGCCATCTTTTAATATTTTAACAAGAGGTATTTTGAAAGATAATTGCCAAGTCGTTAATTTTAAAGACTCTTGGGCGTTACAAATAGGAACAAAAATCAATCAGTTGTCCAACATATCTGAAATCAAAGATGGTATAATTTATTGTCGAAATAATAATGAACCATATTGTATTATTCACCAATATGATAGAGTGGAAGAATTGAATAAAATGATAAACAAGAAGTATGAATAACAAATATTCAATAATAATTTCATATAGGGACAGGGAATCACATTTACAAACTATTCTACCTGTATTTCAGACTAAGTTTAAAGATAAAAATTATGAAATAATCATATGTGAACAAGATGACAAAGAAATATTCAAGAAGCATGCGTTATATAATACAGGTGCCTCTTTTGCCACTGGTGATACATTAATATTCCACGATGTAGATTATGTTCCTTCTGATAATGTAAGTTATGATTTACCAAACGAAGATACGCCCATGTCACCCGTGAGGCAGGTAATTTTTTTAAATGAAAATGGTGAAGAACTAGATGAATCTAAAATACCCGGTGGATATAAACATTTTAAATACGATGCTAGTCAACATTATGGTGGGGTATTCATATTTAGTAGAAAAGTATTCTATAAGATGAATGGATTAAATCCATGTTTTATTGGTTGGGGATGTTCCGATATGGATACAAGAGACAGACTGATAGAAAATGGTTACGCATGGCATAGAAACAAGGAAGGTTTGTTTTACTCTCTATATCATCCAAATAGCGAACCACCACAAAATGACCCCGATGAATTACGAAATAGAGCTATTCTTGCAAATAGAGAATATTCACGGAAGAAAGGCATTAATGATTCTTCTTGTAATGTTTCTAAATTTGAATCAGATTTGGAAAACGTTAAGTGGTTAAAAATAAACAATATAAATATAAAATTTTAATTTTATGAAGATTGAAGTATCAAATGGAGAAATACTTGACAAAATATCTATTTTAATGATTAAATTAGAGAATATAACCGACGAAGAAAAACGAAAAAATGTATTGAAAGAACTAGAACAATTAAAATCCATTTTTAATTTAGAAGACCCTACTATTAATTCTTTCTTAGTTTCGTTAAAAACAGTAAACAAAATATTATGGGATGCCGAAGATAAAATACGATATAAGGAAGACCAACAATTATTTGATAAAGAATTTATTGAAATAGCTAGAACAATTTATATCAATAATGATGCAAGATCATGGATAAAAAGAGTAATCAACGAAAAAACCAATTCTAATCTAATAGAAGAAAAGTCATATGCATAAATGTTTGATAATAACTTTTGGATATTTTGGAGATATCTTTTTCCAGAGTTCAATTGCTAAAAAATTAAAAGAAGAAAAGAAATTTGATGAAATAGAGTATGTGATAGCCTTCCCTCAAATTTACAGACTCTTATCTAATAATCCATACATAGACAAAGTAAGATTACTTCCTTTTCCAACGCCATATCCAACTGTTCCCGAAGACATATTAGAAAATTATGATGAAGTAATAAACATGAAACCGTTTTCTTTCTTAGAACCACCACCATTAGAGTGCCAAAAATGGGCTAGTGTAAAAAATCCAGATACAGAATTTACTGTCTATACAGACTCATCCTATGATGAAGTAGCAAAAAACATTATAGATGAACTAAGAAAGAATGGTAAAAAAGTGGTAGCACATGCTGCCAATTGGTCTGAAAGAAGTTTTCTATTCACAAAAAAAGAATATGAATTAGGAATTGATGTTCCTGATTTCGGTTATGGTGGAAAACACAGAAATACAAACTATATTTTATCTTGTTTATCTGACACATTCAATTTTGTTGAAATAGGGTTTCCCCCAAAAACACCACAAGTATCTACTATTTCCATTACAGATGGCAATCAGAAATCTCTTTTATTTGAGTGCTCTTTGATGAAGCATTGTGATGTTTTCCTTGGAGCAGAAGGCGGTCTGTGTAATATGGCTTGTGGCGTTGGATGCAGAACTATTACAACGGGCGATTTTGTCCTTCAACTATACGGATGGAATGGAGTGATAAAAAAAATAAAAGAACCGAAACTTGGACCTATTTATTATTTTAAAGATAAAAGGCATATAGTATTGGACCCGTATTTAACAGACGATGAAGTTATTGATGAAATTAAAAAAATAATGAAATAAAATATATTTTATGGAAGAAATTATTAGTAAATGGGGAACTGGAGGAGGATTTGGTTTTACAATCAAAAACTCCAAAGAAGAATGGATTGCTTCTCAAATGTTTATTGTAATTGATTATTTTGAGAAATTGATGATAGATAAGAAATTTGATGAAGTAATAGAAATTGGAACCAATAAAGGCGGTCTTACGATAATATTAAATGAAATAAAGAGAAAGCATAATCTTTCGTATAATATTCATACATTTGATATCCATTTATATGATACCACAAAAATGACAGATATGAGTAAAGAATATTCAGATAGATTGCGTGAATATTTTGATAAAAATAATATAAAAGGCATTTATGACGATTGTTTTTCCGAAGCATCGATTAAATACATAAAAGATATACTAGCATCAAATAAAAAAGTATGCTTATTGTGTGACGGTGGCGACAAACCAAAAGAATTTAATCATTTTGCAGATTTCCTAAAGTCACAAGATGTTATAATGGCTCATGATTATGGTCCATATTCAGGTTGGGGTTGGATAGAAATAAGATATGAGAATATAAAAGATATTATAACCAAAAATAATCTGAAAGAATATACAAAAACAGATTTTAAGCAAGTTGCTTGGGCATGTTATGAGAGAATTTAATATAAAAAATAATTTATTCATATTAGGATATAATGCCGTGGACTATTTTTGTGAATGGTATAAACATGAAGATAATCCAAATACAAAAATGTACTTCATAGATAATGGCCAACAAAAAATACCTGATTACATTAAAAATAATGTCATCTATCTTACCACAAAGAAAATTTGCTGTTCTGCTGGTTGGAATTTAATCTGTGATATAGCATTTAATACAATGAAGTTAGATAAGATAATAATAGGAGAAGAAGATGCTAGATTTTCAGAAGAAATTTTAAATGAAATAACCATACAAACATCTCCTAAAGTATTATGTGGAACCTATGATAATTCTTTTGAATTCTCTTTATATGGAATACACAAAGATACATGGAACACCGTAGGAAGATTTGATGAAAATTTTTTATTTGCTGGATGTGAGGATAATGATTATAAATACCGTTGTAAATTAAATGATGTAAAAGTAATCAGTTTAAACATACCCCATTACTTTAACGGAAATTCATCCACTTATCTTAACTCACCGATTCCATCAGAAACCAGAACATACAATGCTGAATATGTTACAAAAAAGTGGGGAAACTATACATACACTATCCCATTTAACGACTCAAGTTATAAACATGTGCCAACAGATATGTTCAAAAAATATTACGGTGACTTAACAGAATGGCAAAGTATAACAGAATTTAAACTATACAGGAAATAAAAATATGCTATATAATGTAAATTATAATGAAAATATTATACATCTTTAAATTTCATATGAGTGATTTCATGGCAGATTCTCTGTTTCATGGATTGAAATCTCTATTTGGTGATGATATAATAGACTTATATCCGCAATGGTATATGTATGATGACATAAATAAATCTTCACTAATTAATACTTTTCATGGAAGAGGTTTTACTTTATGTGGAACTGTGAAAAAATCCGACAACATAGATAGGACAGACATAGAAAATAAAATAAAAAATAAATATTTTGACTTGGTTATTTATGGAGCAATTTATAGAAATTTGGATTTGATTGATTTAGTATTTTCTTGTTATGATAAAAATAAAATAGTTTTTATAGATGGTAGTGATACATCAGATGTGAATTATTCTCTACTAAATAAAGGTTTGTATTTTAAAACATTTATAGAAAATGAGACAAAAGATGTCATTCCTATAAATTTTTCAATACCAAAAGAAAAAATATATATAGGAGAATTACAGAAAAATAAATTAATAGGAACTAATATTCCGGGAATAATAGAAACATTAGTATTTAATGATGAAAAATCTTATTATGAAGATTACCAACAATCTATGTTTGGATATACTTGGAAGAAAGCATCTTGGGATTCTCTTCGTCATTATGAAATAATAATGAATAAATGTATTCCACTGTTTATAGACATAAAACATTGTCCAAAACAAAGTTTACAAAAGCTTCCTAAGAAAACATTGGAAGAAGTTTTTAATATATTCAAAGGATTTGATAAAACTGTATTAGAAAATAAATTCATATATAATGATAAAAATGCTATAACAAATTTTGACTTGAATACTTTCAATGATATAGAAATTGATTATGACAAATATCACGAAATCAATGATAAACTACATACATATTTAACAAATAATTTAACAACAGAACATATAGTAAAATATGTGATTGATAAAACAAAAGTATAATATGGATTTAAGTGCTTTACACGGTATAAAAAATAAATTCAATTTTACACCAAATACTATTTTGGATATTGGTGCTAGTAATGGATGGTTTACAAATTTATGTAAAACTGTATGGCCGGCTGCTAGTTTTACAATGATTGAAGCTAATCCTTTTTTTGAAAACGCTTTAAAGAGTATGGGCATTCATTACATAATAGCATTATTAGGAGATAAAGAGAAATCAAGTGTTAAATTCTATATCAATAAAACAGAAAGAGGTTCAACAGGAAATTCAATTTATAGAGAAATATCAGAATTTTTTAATGATAAAAATTGTGAAATTATATATCTTCCAATGAATATATTAGATAATCTTGTAACTGATACATACGATTTGATAAAAATAGATACTCAAGGTTCTGAATTAGATATCATAAAAGGTGGAATAAACACCATAAAAAAATCAAAATATCTATTGTTGGAAGTTTCCTTAAAAAGTTGTAACGAAGGCGCTCCATTAAAAGATGAGGTTGTAAATTATTTGAAATATATAAATTTTATAGTAGTTGATAGTCCTTATTCTCATTATTTGAATGGTGAACTATTACAGGAAGATTTGATATTTAAAAATAAAAGTTATGATAATATTTTACAGATTAAGTGATGCTGGTTATAAGAAAATAAAACATCCCCTTATAAACAATAAAAATTGTCTCGAAAATTTTAAGCGAAATTTCCTCAATAATAAACTCAACAATTTTTTTATTTTAGTTGATAGAGTTTGCGATGAGACTTATAAAATGGTCCAAGATATAGTTTCAGCAGATACAATTATTTCATCAAATTTGGGCAGTAGCGCACAGACTTTCAACAGAGTGTTAGATTTAGCATTAAAACAAAAAAATGATGATGAAATAATCTATTTTGTTGAAAATGATTATATCCACCGTAAAAATTCAAAGTCAATAATGGAAGAAGGATTTGATATAGGTACAGATTATATTTCCTTATATGACCATCCTGACAAATATTTGAATGGTGATAAAGGTGGAAATCCTTTTATTGAAAATGGTGGTGAAATAACCAAAGTATTTCTAAGCAAATCCTGTCATTGGAAACTTACCAATTCCACAACAATGACATTTGCAGCTAAATTAAAGACATTACGAGAAGATGAACCTATACTTAGAAAATGGACAGTTGGTTCTTATCCCGAAGATTTCAGAATGTTCTTGAAATTAAGAGACAAAGGAAGAACATTGATAACACCGATTCCAAGTTATTCCACACATGGCGATTTGCCTTGGTTAGCGCCACTAATAAATTGGGACAATGAGATTTTATGATTTCTGTAATAATTCCAACATACAAAGAACCCGATTATCTTGATTTGTGCATCAGGTCTGCATTAAGCAGCCAAATTTACAAGAATGAGATAATTGTAGTTATAGATGGAACGTTGGATATAAACAATTCTATATTGAAAAAGTATGAGAGTCAAATAATTCCAATTATATTTGAAAGTAATTATGGACAATCAAAGTCAACCAATTTTGGAGTATATAATGCATCTTTTGAAAATATTTTAGTTGTCAACGATGATAACGTATTCCCTAAAGAATGGGATAAAATTTTGCTAGAGAATTTCAACAAGGAAACCGATGTTGTAAGTCCAAATCAAATAGAGCCTTATGACAGTATGTTCAAGCAGTTCATAAAATATGATTTTGGAACAAATGCAAAAACATTTGACTTGAATAATTTTTATAGATTGGAATCTACAATGCGACAAAATAAAGTTGATTCTTGCGGGTCAACATTGCCGTTTTTAATGTCCAAAACCAATTATCTAAAAGTTGGTGGTTGGGATGAAACATATCCTAGTGGAAACGTTGTTGATTGGGACTTTTTCTTAAAATGTAATTTATGTAAAATGAATTTGAATAGAAATTACAACTGTAATTTTTACCATTTTGTCAGTATTGGAACTAGGTCATCTGAACAAGCAGAAAATACAAGAAAAAAAGAAGTAGAAGGATTTGAGTATTTCAAATATAAATGGGGTAGTTATCCAAAACATGACCCTGTTACGAATTTAAAATCTTTTTAATGCCATCAAATATTTTGACCTGTTGTATAAATCCCAAATTTTTAAGTTTAGTAATATCTAAATACATATCTTTCACTTGAACATGCTTGTGGAAATCAGAAGGGTCTATAGCAGTTATTAAACTGGTCGAACCGGTTTCTTTAACTACAGAATGTATAATTTCTCCAAAATTTTGTGGTATTCCGCTTCCTATGTTTATGATTTGATTGACATTAGAAACGTTCATACACAAATTAATAGCTCTACAAATATCATCTCCATCCATATAATCCCTGATAAAATTCCCACCATAATATAATTGTATAGGTCTATTATTTTTTATTTCATTTATTAAGTATTGTAAAGCATTTTTTCTTTTCGATACGTCTTTATCACCTATACCATAGACATTACATAATCTAAAAATTCTGTACTTCAAATCATATGTTTCACAAAAAGATATTAATAAATCTTCTGCGCATTTTTTAGTTATGGAATAAAATCCTTTGGGATTACAAATAGACGTTTCTTTAGCAGGTAAATCATAAATTTTTCCATACACAAACCACGAACTTACAAAATTAAAAATAGAATTTTTTCTTAATGATTCATCATCTCTATAATAATCCAAAACTCTTAATAAGTGAGTCAAATTTGTATCAATATCCACCATCAAGTCGCTATATACATTATAATTGTCGGTGGTACTTATCATGTATAACACGTTGTCTGTAACTGGTTTGGCAGAATTTCTTGGATGAACATACACATCATCACCATATAACTTCTTAAAATGAGAACCTATAAAACCTGTTCCACCAAATAAATCTATTTTATTCATATTTTGATATTACTTCTTCAATGTAATCTATATTTTTGTCTGTCATAGTTGGAGAACATCCTATGAAAAATATTTTTTCCAATACCATATTAGCATTCGGATACAATTTCCAGTTATCTAAATGCTTATATGCAGGATGCAAAAGTAAATTACCTGCAAAATAATTTCTAGTCTGTATTCTATTAGATTCCAAATACTTCACAAATCTTTCTTTTACACCTGACGATTCACAAATTATTGGAACTCCAAACCAAGATACATATGCATTATTATATTGCTTTGGAAATGATAATTTTTTTACCCTTGATAAAATTTTTTGAATTCTATTCTTATATTCTGTTCTTTTGGAGTGTATATAATTTAGTTTTTTCAATTGAGCTAATCCAATTGCACCCTGTAAATCTAATGGTTTTAGATTGTATCCTATATTGGGATAAAAATATCTATGGTCTGTTATAAAGTCTAATTCTGGTATCCAATTTGAAAATCTACTTCCACAACTTCCATTTTTTAATAAATTAGCAGGACCAACACAATGACATCCTCTTCCCCACCAAGCTAAACTTCTTGATAAATTAATCAACTCTTCATTATTGGTTGATATCATACCTCCTTCTCCTGTCGTGATATGGTGTGCTGGATAAAAAGAACAACTGGACATTATACCATACTCAGCCAAATGTTTATCATCCCACTTACTTCCCAAAGAGTCACACCCATCCATTATCATTATGATATCATGATTTTTACACAAAGATTTCAATTCTGTCATATTGGGTGGATTTCCCAATACAGGGGAGACTATGATAGCCTTTGTTTTTTTGTTTATTTTTTTCTTTATCTCATTTATGTCAAAATTCAATGTATCTAATTCTATATCACAAAAGACAGGTTTTAAATTAGATTGAATAATTGGATTTACAGTAGTAGGAAATCCAACAGATGATACTATTATTTCATCATTGTCTTTCCATCCGAGATATTTTTTAAGAGTTAAAACAATAAGTAAGTTAGCAGAACTTCCAGAATTTACCATGAGAGAATATTTTAAATTTATATAAACAGAAAACTCTTTCTCAAATTTGTTCACATTTTCACCTGATACTAACCACTTTCCAAATAATAATGTGTATATAGCTTCTGTCAATTCTTCGTCATCATATAATGGGCCACCATAATACACAGAATCATTTTTGCTATTTATATTATAACAAAATTGAGGTATAGATGCATCTTTTTTTAAATCTGATATTAAATCCCTTATTTTGTCTTTCGGAGAACGTTGATTCATATTTTAAATTATAATTTTAACACAAACTTTTCACGTTACAAGTTTTTTTAATTGCACATAATCTATTTATTGATACAATGGAATTATTTTACTTAGTAAATCTAATAACACTCATAATGTTAGTATGGCTAAAATCCGATGCAATAATTGAATGGGGTTCATTGCTAGGTTTATCAAAATTGTTAAAAGTAAATGAGTTTTACTCAATGAAGCGTGAAGAAAATTCATTAATGATTGATTATCCACATTTTCTTGACATAAAATATCATAATTTCATTACTAAAATGTTATCATGTCCATTATGCTTATCAGTATGGTTATCAATAATATTATGCTCAATAATCTCTATTACCTTGTTAGATTTCTACATTTTGGTATTAATCCCTACAGTATGTATTTTATCACTTATAACATACGGAATTATTAATGGATTAATTAAATTTTCAACATGAATATAAACGGTCCCAATGATTTATATAATTTCCTAATAAGAAATGGATTAGCAGGAATGTGTCCTGAATCTCAAAATCTAGTTACATGTATGGATATATTAGTCCGTATGTGTGCCTGTGAACCACCACAAGCAAAACAAGATAGATACAACCAATGTAAACGGCATTATACTGCTTTTGCATGTAGGTCACAAAATTTTGCTTATACATTATTATCCAAAACTAATGACAATAGAATACAATTTTATCTCAACAATCAGATAATTTCTACACTTTCACGATAATCTTCTATTGGGTTAGTCTTTTTTTCCAATTTTTAACTAGGGGTTTTATAAACATTAGTTTTTGCTTAGATTGAGTTACAATATATTGTTTACCACCATAATTTCCATACGTTTCCATAGCAAGTTTAGGATTCTCTCTTGCAATTCTTCCTCTTTCTCCAGTTTCCTTTTGCCATAGTAATAATGGACATTTTTTGAAAGAACTTCCACTGGTAAGACCTAACTCCATCCAATTATCAGCACGATAACATGAACCACGACGAGTTTTGTTTCCTTGATATTCTTCATCTCTTTCAGGTTGAACAAAAGTTTCTAATAAAATAAGTTCATCTCCATATTTTTCTTTCCACCGTTTAGCTCCCTCAATCCTCAATTGTTTAAGAGTTGAAGATGCAGCATTCTTTATGGAAATCCTAGGTTGAGCTAAACAAAATCGTGAATTATTTGCTAAGTTACATAAGTTTTTTATTTTGGTTTTATTATCCCAACCTATAAATTTATCTCTGATTGATACAGCAATAGTAGCAGAAGATAGCCCAATTGCGCCTATTTGATTGCCTGACTCTGTTTCATAGACTAACCATCTAAGATTTCGTGTAGGAGAATCGGTATATTTTACATAACTGTGAAAATTATCAATGGTATTTCTGAAAATCTTGTTTTGTTCTGGTGAATCACATTCCACCAAATATACAGGAGAATTAGGTTTTACTTTGATATCAAAAAAAGAAACTTCAACAGACATGATTTAATTTTCTTTTGGTAATTTTCTAAGAGTATTCAATTCTTTTGGGAGAATACCTTTTTTAATCATATATTCCGTTTCTACAAGACAAAGAATATTCCACGCAGCAGCAATAGCATGGTCTTCATCCTTTTCGCCATCAGCAAATTCAAACAAATGTCTAAGAGCAGAATCTAAATAACGATTAAGAGGTATTCCTCTTCTCCAATTATCTGCATCATATTTTTTTGCACCATTTTCAAAATGTTGGGCAAGCCTAGTTATAGCATGAACAGGAAGAAGGTCAAATCTACCTTTTCCTTCTTGCGTATCTCTTTGAGCACCAGTAATATATTTTTGCCTATTACCCGAATCTTTAATTACAAAACTTGGTTTAGAATCTGTTATTATTTTCTTAGTTATAATACTTTTATTCATCATCATATCCTTTCATAATTTCTTCAACTTCCTTATCCGTCAATCCATAAGCTCTACAAAGGTTTTCCAATTCTTTTTTACCTTTATCAGTTGAGAATAACAACGTTGCGTATTCTGCAGCTTCTTTTTGAGAAATTTCAAAATACATTGATATCAATTCAATCAATTTTACATTGAACGGAACTTTTTTAGCTTTAACCCAAGGATAAAATCTTTTATCTGGAGGAATTAAACCGATAAGAAGTTGATAAAATTGTGGTGATGGTATTTTATCAAAATATCTGAATAAAGTAGAAATATCTTCTAAAAGAGCGGGATTCATACTTAATGCTTTAAGTATCATAAAATGATTAAACGATTTCACGTCTAATTCAGTCAAACTTTTAAAGTAATCGGAGTTTTGAATAGAACGAATATGTTTAACATGGTCAAACAACCCTATTCCTTTTATTGTCGGGTTTTCAAGTTTCTTCCGTCCTCGTTTCTTTACCAATGTCGATTTTGATTTGTCGTCTGAAATTTTTATCATACCTTCTTAATACTCTGTATAACTCTTTAATAGATGACACTAACACTTTTTGACTCTTATGTAAAGAATTTATATTGGTATGTAAGTTATATACACTAACAACTGATTCTATTTCATCTCTAGTTAATCCATATTTTTTACATTTGTCACAAATACTTTTCAAATCTTTTCCATTGGATATCAATGTAGCATATGTGAACGCATCCAAACGTATTTTTAGTTTTTGGATACGCAACAGTAGATAATATATTATTCCGCAAAGTAATATCCAAATTAAAATTTTAAGAATCAATAGAATCATCTGTATCGGTTAGTTCATTTTCTACTTTTGGCAGATTTAATTTAGATGGTTTAAATTTACCATTTTTAAATTTTTTGAATTTTTTACTTTTCTTGAAGTTTTGGTCCCTTCGGTCCTTCTTCCACCTGTCATTTTTTCTGTATGTTCTTCCCATAGGGTTTATTATTATCGGCCTACATCAATGAAGAATTTTTTCTTTACTTCATTATATGCCTCTTTATCCGTCATGGAAGGATAAACTATATTTCTATCCATTTCATTATAAAACAGTTTGTTCGGATTCAATCTTCCTTCTGCTTTCAATTTTTTATATCTTTGTATAGCTTTTGGTCGCCACCATTCCAAAATAGCTTTTACCCCATCTTTAAATAGTGGTTTCATAACTAATTTATTCTCTGTAATTTTTCTACAGAGAAATTCTTTTGTATTTTCATAAAAACACGAATAATAAACACCTCTTTCATATCCATGGCAATATTCTGATTGCTTAATGTCGCAAGCATCAAATATCATCGACAATACTCTCATTTTTGCGCCTGTAACTGGGCCAGATACGCCTTCTTTCTGTTTCATAGCTTCATCATACTTTTCTTTTTTATATTGCTTTAACCAATCATGCCAATCTTTATAAACATCTTCATAGGGTTTAATGGGTATTTTACCCTTTGAAAGTCCAACACCTTTCCACCATTTCATGGCATCATACATAGAGGGACGACCATATAAGCTGGTAGTTGTCATTCCAACTAACTTACAGGGTTTAGATTTTGTTTTATCTAAATCTTCATTTTCCCATTCATTTCTAACTACATCAGAAGTCACCAATGCTGCTATAAGTTTTCCACCTAAAAAATTTATTCCAAGTGGCTGTGTAGGAACAATAGTAGTTCCTATAGCAGAATATTTCAACATTTTGTGTTGTAATTTATCTTCTGATGTCCAACCAATAAATTTATCTCTGGCAGATATAGAAATAACATCACTAGCAATAGAAGCTATACCCAACACTTGATTTGATATATTATCTATCATTAGGAATTTTATGAATCGTCCGGGTGCTTGGTTATATTCTGCTGTGCTGCAATAAATTCTCAAAGTAGTCCAAAGCCGTTCTTGAAATTCATCAACAACAACAATTACTTTCGGTTGAAGAATGTTGATTTCCTTAATGGTAAGTTCTTCATCATTGATATTTGTCGGTTCCCATATTCTAGCTTTTGCTCTAGTATCATATTTTTTAATAAAATCATTTACCAATTGAATTTCTTCAAATTTTTTACGAAATGTAAATTCTTCAACTTTGAGAGATTTTAACCAATTCAAATCATCTATAAGTTTCTGCTTATTTTTTTCAAAATTAAAAATATCTTCTCCCGTTGTAGATTTAACGATGTCATTGTTTGCATATTTCCCCAATGGCTCATTCATCTTTTTTCTTTCTTCTGATATTTTCTTCTTGATATCATCAGACCGTGGTTCAAAATTGAAAAAAGATTCTTCACTCATACTTATATTGTATTATGCCAACAAATAAAGTCAATGATAAAGAAGTTATAAAAAAACAACCGAAACCAAAATATTATCATTGTTTTAAACTTAGTGAGACTAATGATGCTTTGTTTGATGCTAAAATGGATATGCCTATTGTGATAGGTTCAATAGCTATTATAAAATCTACCAAACTTCCTCCAAATTCTTTTGTGTTTTACTATGAATTGAATTCTCAAATGTTTTTTGAAAAAGGACCAAATAAATATATAGAAATCAAAGGAGAAGGCTTACATCAAAAACCACCATTAAGATATCATTATCTGGACCCTAATAAATTCTTCTATCATCATTTCAAAATCAGTCCTGTTTTATCGGTGATATTTGACGATGAATTTGGTATGCCTTTGGCCTATGGGTCTAATCAAAGAATTCAAGCAGTAATAAATAAAATTAGTAAAACATCAACTATTTTTTACTATAAAGAAGACATTGCAGTTAAAAATTCCTTCAAACTTTTTATGACTTACAAAGGAAAAAGTTAAATAGCTAGTTTAACGTTAAATTCACATTCTGTAAGATTTTCATTTAACCCACCTGAAAGGGCTATTTCCATTTGTATTTCTGTTGGGTCAAGGCTAATTTTGATTATTGTATTTCTCTTGACATCAAAAATACCATACATATGTAAGTCAATCAAATGCGATTTCTTTTTCGCAATCTTTTTTCTTTTCATATGTATGATATTTTTTAATATGATTAAGCATTTACTGTCTTGGCGGTTGACGCTATATTTGTAACGGGTGTTACGGCAGGAGTAGCTGTTTGTGTGGAAATTTCCATAACGGTCATAATTTTTGGTATATCTAAAGAAATGCCATCAGCTTTTGCTTTGTCAATAGCAGATTGTTTAACAGGTCGCATAGCCCAAACTTTTTGCGGTCTTCCTTTACCACAATTTTTTTGGCCTATTACTGCTACCAATCCTTCTTCATCTGTTGCTTTGTTCAATCGAACTCTCAGAGTGATATCTGAACCTGATGATGTAAGCATATGAGGATTTATTTCTACCAAACTATCAATAGTAAAATATGAATCGTGTGGTGGCCAAGAAATAACTTGCTTTGTTTTATTTTTACGTTGTGTTTTTCTAATACTCATAACTATACCTTCTTGTTGTGCTCTATTAAATATAGAACTTATATTATAATCACTATATCATAAATTCTTTGTTTTGTCAACATCTATTTATACTTCTCTCAATAAAAAAAGTTTATTGATGGTTCTAGCAATCTCCATAACATTCTCAACATCAATAAATTGTGCATCTTTTCCATACATTATATAAAATAGTTCTCTTAACGTCAACTGTCTTTTCTTATCGGTTGTAATGGTGTTGAAATTTAGTCCTGTTAAAATCGTTGGTATATTATCTTCCTGAATAAAATAACTAAGAATTTTTACACCATGAGAACGAAGTTTATCTACTTGCGCCTTAGTATGAAGAGCACCGGTTTCGCCTGTATAATTAAATCCCACACCATATTTGTTAGTTCGTGGACTAATCATATAACACGGTTCACCATCAGAAATATTAAGAAAATAATGGTCTTTCTCAGTTGTTTTTTTACCGATTATAAATTCTTCCGCAATTGATTCAAAAGCTAATCCTTCTGGTGTCGAACCTCTAGCATAAAGGTATGGAAATAATCGTCTTATTTTAGAAATTTTATCAGTTTTTGAATCATAAGCCAAAACAACGTAAGGTACTTCTACATTATTTGAAGTGTTCATGGTACTTCTAAATGACACAGATACTTCCAAATTTTCAACCATTGAGGTAGCAACACAAATAGCAACAACACATGTGATGGTTGGGCACCATTTACTTTCAGATTGCATTGAACCACTGGAATCAACAGAAATATGAAGTTTAGCTTTATTATACTTTTCATTTTGTATCTTGTTAAAAATGTTTTCAAAACCAACACCTATATCTGAAAGTAGTCTTCTTTCAATTTTACCAGAACGTTTTCTAATATATTTTGTCAAAATTTCTTCATTCCTTATTTGAAGTTTCTTCCCAAGAAGTTTTCCTAACACAAATCCCTTAGCAACCGCATTATCATAAAGTTTGGGGGGAGCATTTGTACTCCCAGCCGCAGAACTATCTTTTGCTGCTAATGGAAAAGTAGATGGACCTGAATCAATCAATTGTTTTGTTAACTTTTTAACAACGATACAATCCACCGCAGCTTGAGTATAATCACCATTCAAACCAAATCCAACAGGTACTAAAATAATACCAGCTTTCTCAATAGCATCCAAAATAGCTTCTTGTTGTCTGGTTACTTTTTCCTTAATACCATCATAATTGTGATTAAGAATATCACGTTGTTGATTAAAATTTTTGTTAAATTCTTCTAATTCTTCCTGAGAAAAATCTTTTACATTACCGGCATCTTCTGGAGAATATTCTATTTGTATGTCTCCATTTTTAATTCGTTTAATATAACCTTCCAATTCTTTTTCACTAAAATCTTTTTTAATGTTTTTATTATTTTGTTCAGAAGTTTCGTTTTTCTCTACAGTATTTAATTCATTCTTTGACTGTTCGATTTTTTCTTCATTACATTTTTTATGACTATTATTACCATTTTTTGTTGAAAGTTTGTCGTGAATTTTTTGAACAGTAGCATTATCAGAATGAGGATTAGCTTCATCTTTTTGTTTTTCCAAATTATCAATTATAATTTCAACTATTTTATAACTTAGGTCAATTCTTTGAACGGTTGTTTTTAATCTAAAAATATTCTGAATATCAATTAATTCAGCAATTTCTCTTAAACCCGGCAATGCATCCAAATCAGTATCAAAATTAGTTAAATTTATTACACGAAATTCATAGGATAAAAGATTTGGAATTCTGAATGCTTCTGATTTTAGAGCCTTTGAATTTGGTTCGTTGTTCCAAAATTTTTCATACATTGCTTTATAATATCCTCTATATCCCGGTGCTTCTTTAAAAATATAACTATCTATGTATCTATCTTCCACATAATTCCATACCCATTTACATAAATTTGCTATATATTCTTCTGATAAGTTTTTGTCTTTAGCTTTTTTCTTTAAAGAAAGGGAGATGGGAATAGGAATTCTAGCAAATATAGATTTAGCGACATCGAAATCTGTCAATAAAATATGTGATGCTTCATGCAAAGCAACACCAACAGACCAATCAAAATCCGATTTTCTTCGGATAGATGCTGATAAATATACTACATTCCCATCTGTAAAATTAAGTGTAGATTTTTCTTTAGAACAAAATTGAACAGGAATATCCAAGTGAGTTAAAATAAATACAAAATTAGACACAATTCTACGATAAGCTGCAAGTTGTATCAAATCCATTGAGAATTTATCACCCCCATTTGGAATATACTGATACAATAATTCCTTATTTAACCAGAAATCGGAATATGATTTTTCTTGCGATTTTATGATATTTTCACTCATTTAAAAGGAATTCTTATTTTACCCCCTCGTCTTGGGTCATTTATTGGCGTAGTTGTTTTTGAAGCACTTACATCAATGTATTTTTGAGTAAGTTGTTTTACAAATAATCGTTCACAATCTTGACCACCATCTTCACTATAAAGAGGATAAATTGTCATTTCAGCAATTTCATTTAATGAAAATCCATCCAATACCAAATTTGCCATTTCAATTACTGAATCCGTTGTAATAAAAGTATTGATTTTTGGATTTTCTGTTTTACAGGCTAATTTTGTTTCTTCTGATATTTTTGTGATTAAATGAAAATTTTCTTTTTGTTTTTCTGTAGTTGTGGGGAAAAGAACTTCCAAAAGATGTTCTTCCTGTTTTGCATTAAGAATTTTCATTTCAACAATGACAGGGAAACGTGAAGTCAGAGCTTTATCCATAACTCTTGTTGCTGTATATTCATTGCCTATATTTGCTGTTGCAATGAATGATACGCCCTCCGCAACAGGCACTATGGCAGAATTTTCGGTTTCATCCAATCTGAGATATTTTTGAGTACTATCCAAAACAGGCATTAAAATATTCCATGCATCATGATGACCTCTTGATAATTCATCCAAAAGAATTATTGCATTGGGAGTGCTAATTGCTTTGACAAATTCTGAAGGGTAGAAAATTGTTCCTTCATCTTTCTTAAATGTTGTATTACCAATAAGAGTAGCTCTTGCATCTTGAGTTGAACCAAGATTAAAGTAAAAAAATTGTCTGGTATCTGCATAAATTTTTGCAACCGATTTTGCAGCTTTGGTTTTACCAGACCTTGTTGGTCCGACAAAAAGAATATTTTTCCCCCGTATGACTGCCCAAACCAAGTATTTCCATTGAATGTCATCAATAATCAAATCATTAGGTTTTAAGTTTACACATTCCAACAGGTAATTGGTTACTTCATCGTTTGTCATAGAAAATATATTTTCCATTTATATACAACAGTTTACCATCAACCATATAAAAAGTCAAGCGCAAATAAAAACCGTGCTTTTACACGGTTTTTATTATAGCGATAATTAAGCAGTTTTATTAGGTTGTCTTCTTAAAAGTAAATTTGGAAGTTTTCTTGTCTTTCACTCTCAATTTTTTGTCAAGTTTGTGTTTTGGTGGTTTAACCTGAGGAGTTTTTGTAATGTTTTTATTTTTAGATTCCGGGTCTTTACCGGGCTCTGTCACCTGCTTCATTGGTTGGTCAGGCATATCTTCTGCCCTCTTGGTTTGAGGTTCATTATAATTTTTATCATCTTTCTTAGTATCTTTAACACTACTATGTTTTGGGTCTTGATATCTAAAATTAACTTTAGCTTTCTCCGGGCCAGCATCCTTTTTAATTACTTCTCTATCTTCATAGTTATCAACAGATTTTTTATGTAATTTATCAGGAATAGTCTGATTTTTCAAATCATTAAAGTTAGCTTTGACAAATGCCTTAACTTGGTCCCATGTTTGAGCTATAGCACGGACTCTATCAACCAATTTCACCATAGCATCAATATCATAATTATTTTCAAATTTTGGCACAATTCTAACATATAAAAGATTATGAGCACGAACAATCAACTGATTGTGGTCATCCCAATAGACTTCCCAAGTAGGGTCAATACCATGAACAATCGTTTCAAGTTCAGCCTGTAATTTATCATTAGTTTTATCCACACGTTGATTCAATTTTTTGAAATATCCCTTGGAAGTGTCTGTTTTTTCCTCTTCGGTTGGTTCTGGTTTAGAAACAGTCGCTATTTCTTTTAAAACTTCTTTAACTACATTACGAAGTGACTCTTTAAGAAGTGTTCTTGGGTCGTTCTCTTTTTTTATTTCAGAGATACACTCTCTGATTATGTTTCTAAATTTAGTGATTTCATTCATAAATATTTCTTTAGTTAAATCTATAACGGACCATTCAGGATGTTTTTTCTGTAAATATCTGACTGTTACTACAACATGGTCAGGTGACGCAAATTCATATTGTTCTGTTCCATTTCCTGCTATATTACCATTTTCATCATAAGCAGTAACTTTATATTTTCCTAACCATTTTTTGCTAACTATAATTTGACTTTTATATTGTTGTGGTTTTTTTCCCCATTCTAATTCATCAACTCTATCTCTTGGTTCATATTGTGTTGGTTCAGTTGGTGGTTGTTGTTTTATTCCACGGGGTAATACATCACTAATTTTTCTTCCCTTCATAATTTGTGTTGCTGTATCATATTTAGGCCCTTTTACCGTTTCTCCTGTTTCTGGATTTACAAACTGAACTACTCCTTTATAACTGGATAATTTCTTTATTTTTTCAATTCCTTTTTCAAATCCGCCTCTAATATAAACAGCATTTACAACTCTATAACCAAGTTCCGATTCTCTGTCAACAATAATATTGATATTTTCACTAGATACAGCTTCTTTCATACTTTGTGTAAGTTCCTTTGCTCTAATTATGCGATTGTCCGGTACATTATATTTTTTTTTAAGATGTTCTAAATTGTCACCTGTTTCCTTAACTTCTGGTTTACCTTTACCTAAATCATCCCAATAAGCATGTTGAGGCAATTCAATAATATTACCAGTTTTTTGGTCAACCAATTTGAGTTTCTCACCCATATCTGTAATAAAAGACATTATCATATCTCTTATAAATATCAATATTTCATCCAAAGAATTGATTTTCTGTAAGAGGATTTACTATGATTTGTTCAATTTCATCGGTATGATTTGTACTCTTTGGGTAAGATTGAAATGGATGTTTAAGATTTAACAGTATTTTTCTTTTTTCTTTTTTATTTCCAAGTAAGTAAACATATCTGTGTTTTGAAGATTCTTTTTTTCTCCAGAATGTATGACCTATCTTTTTTTTCAAATATTCAACGTTATGCGAACCATATGTTGATGAAATAGTTCTTGAGTGAATCCATTTATAAGGAGGTCCAACTAAAGAAACAGAGTAATTGGGCATCAAAGCTAAAGAAGAATTACCTTGATAATGAAAATTACAAGCCTGATAAATAGTTCCTTTATGTCCCTGCTCACCATCTGCATAAGAAATTATTGCTTTAATATGTGGGAAATCTCTTTTAACAAGTTCTAGAGATTTTGATATTGAATAACTTTCTATATTTTTACCGTATCCATCATGAATGAATAATCTAGTAAGTTCAAATACTTCGTAAACACCAACTAACTTTGAAATAGATTCGGCAGCAGAACGACCAACGGGCTGACCATATACAATACAACCAATAAGAGTTTCCTCTACAGCATTAAAAAATTGACATTGCTTGTCGGTAATATAAAAAATTCCATACGCAATCTGACATAAAGACCATTTATGTGAATAATGATATTTTATAATTATTTCTTCAGCTACAGCCTTATCTATTTTCTTGATGATAACTCTTTTAGCATCAAAATATTTTTCTTCCAGCATATGGATAGATTATAACCTAATATAATATTTGTGTCAACTTTAATTTAGGGGTCAATTTTAATATCACCATCGATGCGTTTCAGAATTTTATCAAAATTAGTTTTGGCGACATTTCGATTATCTGCAATTTCTTTGTGGAATTCATTTACAATTTGATTATCTCTTCGAATAGATGCATCATCTACATTTTTAATTTGGGTTGAAAGTTCAGAAAAGCTATTGGTCATATCTTGATGAAGTGCAATTATTGTTTGTGGTGTTTGCTGGATGGCAACCGCAGTTGTTATGACTTGCCAACAAATTGGTAACACGGCAATAACGCCGGCTGCAATTCCTAAATGAGCCCATTTAATATTCTTCATATTTCTATTATGTATAACTCCAATCTAAAAAGCAAATTTATTTAAATTTACTTGTTTCTATAATAATATCTCATTTATAAATATAAAAATATTTACCTAAAACAAAAATTAAGAACATTTAGACCATCCACACGTTGTGCATGATACACATCCTTCAAGATAAACCAATCCATTACCACACTCTGGACATACTTGACCCTTCGCTACTTCACCATTCTTGATATATTTTTTCAATACTCTAGCTGCAGCTGCACCCATTGAAGTAATATCTTCTGTCGCTTTTTGAAGTTGGTCAACAATAAACTGAATAGGAACGCCATGACGCAAACTTGTGGATGCAAGCCTGAACATTATTTGTTCCGTTGGAGTAAATTGTTTACTAAAATCTTCAATCAGAATATCATCAATTTCCAAAGCATACTGGCGATGTTTTACCTTGGATATTTTACCTTTCTTGAAGTTAGATTTCAAACCAAGACCGTTTAATTGACCACCAAAAATTTCATACGGTTGTCCATTTTGAAGGCCAACAGCAATACAAAATTTTTCTCCTTTTACATTAACAACATAAATATCAGCATCTAATGTCGGTAGTCTTTTAGGAGCATCTATACAATCTGTGTTAATTTTCTGACGGGACAAATTAAGTTCTTTTAGTTCATCATCAGAAAAATTCTGATGGTGCATTTCTATATTTTCTGATTTTAATTTAAATGCTAAATCTTTGAAAGCAATATTGGATACAATGCCATACATTTTTTTATCTGGGAAAGCTGCTATAGATTTCACTTCTTTATCATGTGAAGCTAAAATAAACTTATAAACAGATTTCCAGTCCGATTCTATTGGAAGAAGATAAGTGGTTGAAATAGAAGAATCTACCCATTTCATAACTTGTGACATAAATTCAAGTTTTTCCATTGGGTCAATTTCTGTTGAAGATTTAAATTTAATACCCACTTTATTAAGATTTTTTTCTATAAATTCAGCTATAGATTTTCCATTACGTCCATCCCATTCATCGCGAATAGTATCCGATTTCATTGAAATTGGAAATCCAGCTTCTTCAAACGTATCTCTAACAACTTTTGGAACATTGAAATAATATCTATATGAACCTTCCATTCTTGTTCGTTTCCAAAAATAAAGAAAGAAGGCAGATTCAATACCATAACTCATAACCAAATCTCTAAACATCAAACTTAACGTACCAGTTGGAGCAATAGAACTGTTGGTTACATTTCTAGCATAATTTCCATTAAGGGTTGGAACATTATATTTTTCATTAAGTTTTATTGATTCTTCAAGAACTCTTTTTACAAAAAGGGAAGATTTCCATTTTTCTTTATCAAACAAACCAAAATCACCTTTTTCTTTCCCATTTATTTCAGAACTGTAATATAACCAATAATTAAACAGTTTCATGAATTCTTCAAATGCATCATTAGCTTCTTTGGTAGCATAAACAAGATTTTTTTTGAATAACCAACCTACTATATTAGTTACTCCAGCACCTGTTCTTCTAAGTTTTTGAATAGCCAATCTTTGGTGCGGTGTTGCATAAGTTTCATATACTAATTCACATTCATTAACATTATCTAAAAATCGATTTATCGATATCCCAATTCTTTCAAGTTGTCTAACATAAACTTCTGGGAGAGTTGAAAATTTACCAACGTTGAGTGAAGCTAAAACGCAAAGAGATTCCCGACTAAGATATTGTTCAGAACAAGCATTTGTTCCAATGATACGACTGTCATATTCATCTTTTGGGTCATACATGTAATCTGAATTGGAATATTTTCTAGCAATATCAATATTTTGGATGCCCGGTTCAGCATTTTGATACATGTTTTTTGCAATCAATTCCATTAATTTACGGGCTTTAACTACTTTGGAAATAATTTCCTTTTTCTTATCGTGAGTAGCAATCTTATAAAATCTTCCATCTTTTTCCTGATTTGTATCCATATCCGCACTATGAACATCAATATAAACTTTATCACCTTTCTTAACAGAAGGAACTTCAAATGATAATTCCCAATCTTTATCATCTTCTACAGCTTTATAAAATTTTTCCGTAAGTTGGACTGAAATATTTGCATTCTGAATTTTTGTGTAATCGCTTTTGACCGTAATAAACTCTTCTATATCAGGATGACTAATATTTAAAGAAAATAACATAGCAGGAATACGACCTTTTTGGCCAACTGAATAACCAATTGTATCTATATGTTTCATCCAATGAACAGCGCCAGTAGATTTATTAGCACTATTTAGAAGTTTTGACCCATTAGGGCGAAGTCGGCTAAAATCTACACCTAGCCCTTGACGATATGCTGCACATTTTGCAACAGTATAAGCAGCATTTTTCATAATCGATTCAAGACTATCCCATTCTTCATCATCACGAAGAGCACCAAGAGAAATAGTTGTGCAATTAGCAAGAGAAATTTTTCTTCCTGTTCCAGCACCCTGCATAATGGAGCCTGCTGGATGCCACCAATCATTGTAAATTTCATCAAACCATCGCTCGCTCCAAAACTTTTTAAGTTCTTCTGTTTTTTCTACCGATGCAACATAATCACAAACTCGTTTTAAAGCATCCACATATGATTCAGTATCATCTATAGCATATTTTTTTCTGAAAGCATCTATGGAAAACTGATTATTATTGAAATACTCTTCAGTAGTCAATTTTTTAACATCTTGATATTTAGTTGTAATTGTTGTCAGAAAATCCTTCTGTTCTTTTTCTTCTATTTTCATATATTCATCAAATCGTGCTCCATCACCACAGTTGGCTCATTTCTGTACATGCCAATTATTCCTGTTTTTTTCCATCCAAATTTCAAATGATATAATTCAGCACCAACAGTGTCCAAGTAAATTTTTTCATAACCTAGCTTTTTAGCCCAATTGAATATATGTAATGTAAGTTTATTTCCAACTCCACGACCTCTGTATTTTGGATGAACCCACAATCCTACGCACCAAGGATGTAAATCTACTCCTATGTCATTATTTATGTTAAATGCTTCCATACCCATAGGCACATCATCATAAATTGAGACAAAGCAATTTGCGTTATTTCTTTTTGTGAGATATCTTTCTACGAAACTTAATGACTCTTCTTCGGAAACTTCCCATCTTCGTTTTATTGTGTCAAATACAAAATCAGAATTGTGCGATTGAATTTCAACCACTTTTAATAAACCATTATTCATATATCCTAAAAGTCTTTACGTGAAGAATAATTAGCATTTCCTTTTTCCAAAACAGAGATTAGAACGAAATTATTTTTTGATGTTTTTTCGCGTTTGGATTTTTTTCAGGTACGAGAAAATAGCGCTATCTAATTAATCATCATCTGTAATTTGTTGTCGGTTTTTCTTAATTTGATTCCAATTATCTCTAACTAAATTTTGGAGTTTATCTTCATTGTCTTTCATCTTTTCCATACATTCTCTTCCCGCAGCAGTATTTGGGTCAAGAACTTTGACATTTCCATTACTTGCATCAAAATATGCTGGAAAAGTCATACCGTCAGCTCCAAAACGATTTTTAATAACGTGTATTCTGGCTGTGCCTAATGCTTTATCTTCCATTTTTCTTGAAAGACTAATAACAAAATCTCCAGTCATAATTTTTCTATAAGAGTCTGCAACATTCTGAGCCTGAATAACTTCTTCTTCATGCGCTCCTCTGTGGGCTTGTGAAGCAGACCAAATGGGAATTTGAAGTTCACCCGCAACTGACCTTAATTCTTCATAAACCGAACCAGCTTCACTATAAGAATTTGCATTTTTATCTGCCGTGGCAGGCCTTAAAAGGTCAGCATAATCTACTATAATTAAATCGATTTTATTCCCCGTTAACATTTGAATACGTTCCACATGTGTTTTAATCGTATGCGAAGCAATGGTCTTGATTGGAAAATATTTGATAAATAATTTACCTTTAATTGAATCAATTTTATTCTTAACTATATCAACATTTTTTCTAATGTCCTGAAAATTAATGCCCGTAAAACAACTATCATATCTTAAACCAACATAATTTTCGTTTAATTCCAAAGTAATATGAACAACATTTTTTCCATCTTTCATAGCTTCTGAACCCAATCTAGTCAATAACCAAGATTTACCGGAACCTGCTGGAGCTACAACAAATCCCAGTTCGCCTTTTGCTAAACCACCATCCAATAGCTTATCAATTTCTTCCCAATTGGTCTTAACAGTATCACGACACAGTTCTGACATACGTTTTTCAATATCCACAAGATATTCATGACCAAGATTTCTTTCCATACCGGCTTTTAGAGCTTCATCAACCACCCGTCTAATCTGGTCATATTGACCTAATTTTAGAAAATCTGTGGATGATACAATAGCGTTTTTCATTTTTTGATTTTTACAGAACTCCAAAAATTGTTCCATAATAAATTTTAAATCTGGTGAATCTATATGGTGAGTATAAACGTTCTTTAGTTGTTCAACTACAGCAGCTTTTAACACATCACTTCTAATTTTTTCTGACTCAATTCCAAATACTTGAAGAGTTGGGCATGATTTATATTTTAGAAAATAATCCATTATTTGTTGAACTATCCATTTATTTGCATCTGACTCGAAGTAATCAGGAGTAAGAATATCAAGAATCCGTTCTATAAATAATTTGTCTGTTACTAATGATGCTATACACTTTGATTGAAATTCACTTCCATATTTTTTAAGATTGTCTATATTTTCCATATATTTTATTTGTTAGTGTACTTTACACCATAAACCTAAATAGTAAACTTTTTATACCATTTCAATCCTTTTTTAATTCATCTACTAAAATACTGATTATATTTATAAAATATGACACCAATGGAATTCCATAAATTAATTTGGGAAGTTATAAAAGAGGTTAGAATTTATAACAGGCAATATGGTCCTGATTTTCGTACAAGCACCGAGTATGAATTAACACCGGAAGAACAATTTGCCTTGAAAGGCATGACTACAAAACAAAGACAAAAATTTGCCTCAATGAAACTTAAACAAGCCAGAAGAAATAAAGGATTGTGTATTCAATGTGGTAAAAATCCAGCAATTATAAAACCAAATGGAAAAAGAGGAATATATTGTGAAGATTGTCTTAAACAATTTAGAGCAGCTAGAGAAAAATTAATAAAGAAACGTGGTTCTTGTGCGAGATGTCCAAATCCACCCCTGCCGGGTAAAAAACTTTGTCAAAAATGTGAAGATGAACTTAAAGCTAGACGACTTCAAGCATTGAAACAAGGTATTTGTATTAAGTGTTTTAAGAAAAAAGCAGAAAAAGACGACAAAGGAAATCAAATGCAGGTTTGCAGAGATTGTGCAAAACTTAAAAAAGACAAAGAAGAACTGCGAAGAGAAACCGATAGATTCAAAAATATTCTTAAACCCGCAATGAGAGCTAGAGAAAAATATAGGCGAGATATGATGAGAGGCGCAAAAATTGGTTATGAGTTAGAAGAACAAACATTTATCACAAAAAATGATTTCAAACAACTTATTAAAGAAGTAATTGATGAAGTAACTGGAAAACCATACCATGATGAATTTTCTGATTTACCTATCTCAAGACAAAGAAAATATCAACTAAGAAGAGAAAAAGAAAATAAATGTATAATATGTGGAGAACCTGCTGTTGTAGCAAGATATTGCTTAAAACATGCTATTATTTATAGAGAAGCTCAAAGACGTGCATTAGGTTATAAAACAAGAAGATTTGGTAGCAAAACATATAAATTGCAATTAGCATTTGATAAAGCAGTTGACGATGCAATCCAAAAAGAGCGTAAAAAACAACAGCAACAACCTTCTTTTAATGATTATGTAATTGAAATAATTAATGAAATAGGTCGTCCTCCAATTAAAGACGAATTTTCTGATTTACCCATTTCAAATCAACATAAATGGCGATTAAGAATGAAAAAAGCAAAGCGTTGTATAGATTGTGGACAACCTGCTACCATCAGAGAATACTGCTTAAAACATGCCATTGCTTCTAGAGAACGTCAAAGACGTAGATTGGGTAATATAGAAAGACATGGTGGTAGTTTAACATATAGACTAAAGGCATTAGCTGATTTAGCAAAATTAACGAAAGAAATTGAAATAGAAGTTGAAAGAAAAATTGAACAGAAACGTGAAAAAGAAGCTCTTCATGGATTCTAAAATAAAATATTATTTTTTTTGGTAATCATAATATGTATTATATGAAATCGCCTGTATGAGGCGCTTTTAAGTAAAACTACAACAATTAAAAGATAAGGATATAATATGAGTTTCGACCTCAATATTTTAGTTAACGGCAACCGCTGTAAACAACATCAACATGAAGGAAAAACATACATTGAAGCCAAAAATGGCAGTGAATATGTCATAGAAATTAAAAATAATCATTACAAGAGAGTTCTTGCAGTATGTTCTGTGGACGGATTAAATGTTTTAACAGGCAAAACTGCATCAGAGACAGATACAGGTTATATTATTGGGCCTTACTCTTCTGAAAAAATCAAGGGATTTAGGTTTTCAGATAGTGAGTGGGCAATATTTAAATTTGGTTACAAATTTTACGGAAACACTTATGCTCAATCCAAGGAAGATGGTTCTGAGAAGAATTGTGGTATAATTGGTATAAAACTTTTTTATGAAAAGGAACTAGAACCATCTATAACTTATACCATTAATACCTATCCGCCTGTAGCTGTCTATCCGTGGTGGCCATATTATACATGGCCTACTTGGTGGTATCAAGGATATAGTGGAACAGGATTATCAGCAGGTAATATTAATACAAACTATTCCGTTACGGGTGCTGCTTTGAATAACGCCACTTACACTTGTAATAATGGTAGTGGAACAGGATTATTAGCCGGTAATATACCATCGTTATCCAATGTTTCTGCTAATTATTGTTGTTCAGCAGGTAATGAACAAGATTTATTTGCTTATCATGGAAACATTGAAGTAGAACAACCAAAACAGAAATTCGATATGGGAACCGAATGGGGGAGAAAAGAATATAGTAAAGTTCATAGTGTTTCATTTGAAAGAGGATATTTAGCTCAAGCATTTGACATCTATTATGCTTCTAGAGAAGCTTTACTCAATATGGGTATTCCTCTTAATAAAGGATTATCTGTGAATTTACCACAAAGTTTCCCCGGTGGATATGCCCAACCACCTAAAAATTGGAATGGTTAAATAGAAAATTTATTACAAAAAGCGCTAGAGCAAAATCTAGCGCTTTTATTTTTGATTTAATCTTCCTATTATTTTATCGTAGTACTTTTCTTCCTTCTCAATTAAGATAAATTTTCTATTACAATTTCTAGCTGCTATACCTGTAGTTCCACTTCCTGCACAATTATCTAAAACCGTATCACCTTCGTTTGTATATGTCTTTATTAAAAATTCTTCTAACTCAACAGGTTTTTGAGTAGGATGGATTGATTTATTTCTGGACACATTAGGATAGTTCAATATAGTTGTAGGATAGTAAATGTCATTTTTAACAATAGATAAATTGGCAGGTTTGGAAGATAAATACATATCAGATTTTCTATTTTGATATACTGTTTTACCTATTCTCTTTCCTTTCAATTTTCCTTTCCACATTTGGGGGTTGTAAGTAGGCCGACCTTCATAAAAAATACAAACATCTTCATGTTTTTTAAGAGGCATTTTCTTTGCCAACTGAAAATTTGCTGCTTGAGATTTTATCCAAATATAACTATATTTAAACCACTTTCTATTACTGTTAATTAAATCAGTAGTAAAAGGTTGAACAGAATGTAATGCTACTACTCCACGAAGTTTTAGAATTCTTTTGTATTCTACCCACAATCTATTTAAGTCAATTTCTTGGTCCCACTTACAATCGGTAATGGAAAATGGAAGGTCACACAAAATCATATCGATAGAATTAGCATCTAATTTTACCATATAATCAAAACAATCACCACAAAAAATATTTTCCATTTTAATCTTTTATAAAGTTATTCAATTTGCTGAAGCACTCATTGACCCAATTTGGGAAATTAGGTATATTATTCGTAACTTTATCCTCACCAATCAACTTGGCTAACTCAAATCTATTAAGTTTTGGAATGGGATTATCAAGGATTTCCTTTACATGTAATTGGGCCATAGTTGTTAACGCAGTATCCGTTAACTGCATAAGAGCATAATTTCTTTCTACATCCTGCCAATTTTGGACAATTGTATCATAGACCTTCAATTTACCACTATTTGCTACCGAAGTAACGTATAAATCACCAACATCCATACTGGCCCCACTCAACATAGGAAACGCCTTTACAACTGTCTTTAGGCCGCACCCACGCACACCGGGGATGTTATCGGAGTCATCCCCACACAATGCTCGGAAATAAACAAAATTCTGTGAACTAATCCCATATTCATTCAATACATCTTGAGGCCCATATAGCCTTTTTTTTGTTGGACTCCAGACTCTAATATGGTCATTTACAATCTGTAAGAAATCTTTGTCTGATGACATAATAATTGAATTCCAATCTTTGAAAGAATCCAAGGCCAAATAAGCTATTGTATCATCGGCTTCAACATTATCCAAAGAAATTACATTTACAGGAAGACTACCTAAATAAATAACCAATCTTTGGAGTTGTTTTTTCATAGAAATTTCTTCATCGTTAAGAGAAGTATTTTCATAAATTCTGTTCAAGCGAACTTTGGTCTTTCTATGTTCCTTATATTCAGAGTATATGGCTCTGCGTTTCATTGAGCCGCCGACACCATCAAAAACAATAACACACCTATCTGGTTGAAATTGTTTAAGAACATAACCAACACTTTTTAGAAAGCCAGTCATTCCACCTGTATGTAGTCCGTCTTCATTAAGAGTCGGGATAGCCATAAAGGCTCGGCAGAAAGTATTATATCCATCTACTATTAAAACTTCTCTTTTAGTAATACTCGACAGTCCTAGTTCTTGGGCTTTTTTCTTTTCCTCTTTTATATTTTCCCAAATTGAAAAAATATCAGGTTTATTTGTCATAACATAATTAATCTTTAAAATACTTTTTAAGTGACTCAACTTCCTTAAAAAGCAATTTCCAAAAAACATCTTCTTCGGTTAAATTATTTGCTAAACTTAGAGAAAAATTTACCAATTCTTTTGTATTCAAATCATTTTGTAGTGCGTATCTGATAGCATCAGTATCAATATTACTACAAATTTCTACTTTATGATTATTCAAATATTTATTTTTCATAATTAATCCTCTTCTGCATTTTCATCAACTTCAATATCTTCTGAAATTACACTATTAGGATCTCTGTATTTCATAACATATTCACTGGCAATAACATCATAAACTTCATCCTTGAATTTCTGGTCGGTATTTATTTTTTCAACAAATTCAGGCACAGTTAATTTTACTGTATCTAATGAAAGTTTTATGTTATATTTGTCATCAACTTTTTTAGCAAACCCATTTTCTTTCAAAAAATCCAACCAACTTTTCAAATCTTGAATACCTGAATCAAAATGAATTTCAAACAAAGCACTTCGTTTCGGTGGTCCAATGCGATTTTTGGTTACAACCGCTTTACAGTTATTACCAATAATTTTATTACCTTTCTTTAAGGCGCCCGTATTACCCAATCGAACACGAACGGACGCTGCAAATCCCATTGCTTTACCACCCGGAACCACCCATTTATCTCCAAATTTTACAGCATTTAAGTTCATACGAAGTTGGTTGGTGAATACAATAAGAACCCTCTGTCTTCCAATAAGACCTATGATTTTTCGACAGGCTTTGCTTATGATGATAGCTTTTGAAGTATTATAACCATCTTTACCATGCGCAGATTCCATTTCAGTTTCACATGAAGCTTGAGATAAGGAGTCAACCACAATAGTTAATAACACATCACCATTTGTTTTTCTAACCACACCAACAATTTCTTCGATTTTGGAAAAAATTTCTTCCACAGTAAACAAAGTAGCATAACCCATTTCCTTTATATCTACACCAACTGCTTTCCAAAATTCAGGGGCAGCAGCGTTTTCAGTGTCAATAAACACAGCTTTACCACCTTTTTTCTGAGTATTAGCAACGATATGCGCACAGATAAGAGATTTACCTGTACTTTCTAATCCATGTAATTCAACAATTCTTCCAACAGGTAAACCACCATTTTTTCTGTTCGAAATAGCCAAGTCAAGAAGAGTTGAACCTGTAGAAATCCAATCAGACACCATTGATGGGTCTTCCTGTTCATCCAAAAAATAAGCCACTTTACTACCATCCGTTTGTGACTTATTCATTGTTTTTACAATAAGTTCGGCAAGTTCACTTCTTTCAACTTTTTGAACTTTGTCAACTTCACCTTCTACGTGAACAGACTTTCCTTTTGACATAAATTTATTTTATTTTTTCTATTTTAAAATGTCTTCGAACATTCGATGGATAAGATTCTATTTTCGATTTTAAACTATCAAATGTTAAAAAATAACGGCATTGATGACAAAATATAGATATTTCTAAACATTTTGCAACTTCATATGATGTGATATCTTCTTTAGGGGAATATACCATTAATCTTTTATCAACTTCTTTTTCTTCCGAAAACCACCAGTTTTTGAATATATTCATAATTGAAATGCTACACCTTTCGATGCAGCATTCCAAGTTATTTTATTTTTAATTTCAAAATTACTTCTTATTGTCAGGGAAGATATTTTTGAATGCTGCATCAAAATCCTGCACACTTATCTTCTTTGATTTTTGAGCAGAAGGAGAAACGGCAGGAGTTGCTGGAACAGCAATCACTTCCGCTATTGTAGCAGGACCTGTAGCTGCAGCAATTTCCTCTTCGGTTGGAATTTCAACAGTATCATCTTCAGGTTCTACTGGTTCAGGAGTGGAAGTAACAACTGGAGTTTTTGCAGTTCTTTCTGCTCCACGTAGAGCTGAAGCAGAGACTATTCCTCTACGTTCACTTTCCAACTTAATTTCAAGCGCCGTCACTAATTCCTCATAAGAAGAAGTCTTATAAATATCATAGATATTTATTTGTTTCTTAGTAATAAGTTCCATAATTTCCTTGGCCTTTGGATGGTCAGGGTCAATTACTGGACGTGGTTTTGGTTTGATAAGAATCTTGGTATCAGGGAAATCTGCTTTCAATTCTTCAGCAGTCTTGAAGTCAACCGTGATATCATATCCGTTATTCAAATCTGTAATGTCGCCGTAATCTGGTTCATTGATAGCTGACATCAATTGCTCACAGACACGTGCGCCAAATCCCCAAAACTTTACACCTTCTTCTTCCTTACCACGAACTATGATAGGAACGTAGGTTCTTAGTTTTGGTTGCATTTTTCTACCCTTACCCCAAGTTTCTTTTACCTTTTCAAGTCTATTTGCCAATTCCACAATAGGGTCTGGTTGATTAACACTTGATGGGCTTAAATAACTCACCTTATCTCCATTAAAGTCATAATGCCATTTCAATTCAATGAATGGAAAATCGGGTTGATATTGATAAGGAACAATTCTAACTACTTGTTTGCCTGGTTCGGGCTTCCAAATGTATTTTTTGATTTTTTCGACTTTTGCTTGTTGTTCTTCGGTAAGTTTTCTGCCGCCTTTTTTCGTCTTGTCGAACGACGCTAGTTTATTGCGGACTTTATCCATGTTTAACATATAATTATTTTTTTAATTAGTTTAATTAGTTTATAAGTCAATCGTTAACTACAATTTGTTAAGTCTTGTCTTGTTACTAATAAATATGAAAGATACACTGAAATCGTTCAAAAATCAACCTATAAAAAGCGAAAAAATTATTTTATTTTAGTGAATTTTAATTTACTATTTCCAGAAGTTTAATTGGAATTATTTTAATAGAAGTTGTATCAGCTAAAGATGTATCAACAATAATTAAAGAATTAGTATAAAGACTCCAATCTACGGAAAAATCCCTATCAAAAACACCACCGTTTTCATCTTTAATAATTTGATTCATAGCATTCAATGTATAAAGAGTATTTGTTTGCTTTTTTCTATGAATGGAAATTGTGTTAGGAAATTTTGGAAATTCTTTTCCCTCACTTAATATATTATAAGTGACGAACACTTCTTTAGGAACATTAACGTTAGAGAAAACAAAAAAACGATTGTTATAAACAGTATAAAATTTTTTTATTTCTTCTATTGTTGTTTTGAAAGATATTACCGAAGAGAACGTACACAATAATTGTCTCTTGTCGTTCATAATAATTTCTTCTTGATTTCATTCATTATATGTGGTGCATTGAACATTATATATTGAATAACTTCATCCAACATATAATCGTCACCTTTCAACATAGTTTTAATGGCTGCTTTATCAGCTTCCTTTTCCGCTGGGGTTTTTGGTGGTGGTAAAGGTAAATCGGTTGGTTCTTTTGTTGGTTCAGCCGTTGGTGTAGAAACAGGTGTTTGTTGTGGAGCTGCAGTAGTCTTAGCTTGAACGGGTTCAGTTTCAGTAGTATCATCTGATGTGGGTGGTGCAGCTTGAGAAACAGGGAGATTGGTCTTTGGCTCGGTTTTTGATTTTTCTGGTTCTGCAGTGGGCTTTTCTGCTGGTGCAGTTGGTGGTTGTGTTCCAAAAATATTCGCAGCTTTCTTTGTGGGGTCTTTCTCAAAATGAGTTCCACGTTTAATGGCTGCTTGTTTATATTCAGGTGTAGGGAATGTAACTAAAATACCTTTGGTATTATAAGCTTGTCGTTCAGGATATTTTCCTTCCAATACTTTGTTGGAGAATGAGTTAACAGATTCTTCGTCGATACCTTTTTTCATAAGATAATCACGCAAAGCTCCCATATGGTCGTTTTCCTCAATATTAAACATACCATCCTTTACCCTTTTATCCAACGAAACTTCATTTAGAATTTTTTCAAGCAATTTTTTATTCATATAATCACCGTAAGTATAAATATTCCTATAAATTCTGAAAATCAAGGATAGATTTGAATAACCGAATCATAAGATTCACCCTTGTACACTTTAATTGGAAATCGATTACACATCATCATGATATTTATAATATCATTTAGAACAACCGTGCCATCAGCTTTATAAAAATCAAATAACAACGAATCATATGTATATAATATTGCCTTTGTTTTCTTATCTCTAAGATATTTGTTCACACAATTTATTGCTGTCAAAGCAATTTCAGTTTCCGTAGCTTGAAGAATATAATTGAATAGCTTAGCAGGATTTGCATCTTTCAAATGGTCAGTGGTAATCATTCGCCTAAATATAGGAGTTGTCACATATCCATTTTCTCTAAAACATTTCCAATTATCATCAATAAATTCCTTCAAGCTTCTAAAATATTTAATATGTTCATATTTTTCTTCCACACCACCATATAATTGCCGCATTGTTATTCGTTTGATTTCTTCCAAATCATACTCTGTAATTTTTCTATTAAAATATATTTCTCCTAAATATTTGTAAATATCTTCATTAGCTCCCATAGGAAAATTAACTATGTTACAAATAATTCTTGGATGAAAAGCAGAATAATCAATTAGTATCATCATTCCATCATTTCCGTAACGGGATATAAAACATTTTCTTACACCACTATCTTTACTTAATGCTGCATAATTGACTCCATCAAAATGATTACTAGGTCTGCCCGTGCTCGTATAAACGTTATATTGACTATATACCAATCCGTTAGGTTGTATTTTTGCATTAAAATGTTTTCCAAAACAATTAGCGTTCACATAAATACCATTTGATTCCAATTCAGATAACGTTTCAATTACAATTTCATTCTCCTTTCTATAACCTTCATCAATCAAATTTATATCCAGTAAAATGGACTTATCACACATTTTCTCAAACATTTCCTTATGCTTTAACAAAGGAACTACTTTATTCAAATCTCCACAATTCTTTTTAGTTTGATAAATAAATTTATGTGCTTGAGTTTCAAAATATTGTTTATCAATCAATTTCCCTTTTTGAAGATGATTAAATAAATTAATATCCAACAAATCCTTAGTAAAAGGTAGAAGTTGAATAAATGACTTTTTATCAAACACCCATTTTATTCCATCCAAATTATTTAAGTCATCAACAAATGTTTTTTTGTCTATAGTTAAAGATGCATCAGAATGATTAAATGATAAACAATATATGTTTTTATCATTTATATCTTTTATAAACACAATGGAAATATCAGTAGCGCATGGATGAAGAAATTCATCAGAAGGAATCGCCCATAAAATAATAGGTGAAGACTTTAAATGATTTATCAATTTTTTATAACCTTCAATTGTTAGCATCTTAAACATAATAAGAGTTTTATGCCAAAATGTCAATCCGCTTAATTTTTACATTGGTGGGTCAGGAAGCCATCCGGTAGTAGTATTAGTATATGGGCCTCTAAGTCTGGTTTTAATATATGCACGGAGAGGCAATGGTTGTGCACGAATAGTAGTTTCCCAATTTCCAGCTTCAAGAGTTTGAATAACATCCGTTGTGCGGAAAATAATATTTCTATCACTATACGGTTCAGGAAGATTTTTTATTGTAAAATATTGAAAAGTTCTTAGACCACCTATACCTTGTAATGTCAATTCAAGAATTATTCCCGGCTGAACAGCACAATATCTTGGATTATTATCAAAATCTCCATCATTCAATAACAATCTAAGAATCTGTGGGTCAAGACATGCTAATTTAACAACTTCAACCCTATCTGTGCCCGGTGATATATTTGCTGGTGGAGTTGGCGGACTGGCTGTATGTCTGAATGGATTTAATGACATTTGCAGTGTACCGTTATCATTTTGAGAATTAATAACTTGAACATTACTCAATAAATCCATAAGTTGTCCCCTAGCCGTTTGGCGTCTATTCAAATCCCCTTGTGCATCTCCTTGTATTTTGTCTTGTTCTATTCCTATTACCGCATCCTTAAACCTGTAATCAAGAACGTCATTTTTATCCAAGTATTTATACTTTGAATTTGCATTATTAACTTCCCCATATATAGTTCTTGTAGCTTGTGCATCTGATAAAACAGGTCTGAATTTTATAGCTTTAATAATACTGTCTGTATCATAATAATCAAATGAATATACAGTTTCAGGTCCTTGCATATTACCCCGTGAATCTATAGTATTATTTAGAGCATATTTTCCTATAAATTTTTTGTCTGTTATAGTAATAATTCCATCGACATCAACCAAAACTAAATCCCAAAATCCATCAGAAGCACTCATTAAAACTTGCAGAATATGCTTGTATATATCTGTGTAAGAAACATTGGCTTCATCATCTACAGCTTCTTTTAATAAACTAAAAGAAATGTAAATATTTGAAAGCAATCCAGAAACATCCGTCTCCAGTTGGTTGCCTGCAAGCCCCCTTGGACTTACAGGTAGAACCACATTATCAAGCCCGTGTGATGGAAAACTATAAGAAACTAAAGGTGATTTTTGGAATATGTTATTAGCTATTTTAGCCCATCTATATCTATTATAATTTATGATAGGGTCCAAATTATCACGATAACAGTCTTTACCGGGTTGAAGGCATATTTGGTTTAATCTCTTATCTTGGATAGAATTCGCATATGGTTTTGGATTCACTACTTGATATGAATATGGATATTTAGGATTGGGTGTATCTCCTTCAACATTAGCTTGTTTACCAACTAAACCATATAAAAATTTTGGTGCTTTATAATTTGGTATTAATACTCTTGGGTCACAAGAAATTAAATTCACATGACCACCTATTACAGAATTTTGAATATCAACTTCAAACATATTTTCACCGTTTTTAGCGCCACTATCTAAGGCAGAAAAATAATTTAAAATTGAAACAACCAATCCCATATTTATCCAAAATTTATCAGCACTATCAGTATCTTTGACACCAAAATCAAAGTCCCCCTGTTTAGGAGTTCCAAATGCTTCATTATTGGTATAAGAGTCAGATTGTCTTCCTGAAAAAACACCAAATATCCATGGCGACCTCATAGCCTGCTGTTCAGGTGTTCCTTCTGTTAGTAAAGGATTCAGAATATCATACCACATTCCATTATTTGGGTCTTGATTATTTCTTGATAAAAGACCTGTATTCACGACAGGTGACAATGTTACAAGAGCTCTTAAATTCTTTATTGTATCTTTATTGTCTATAAAACTTTTGAGAGATTGGAATAAACCATTCTTGGTTTCATCTGTTTTACTATCAACTGACAATCCATAATCTTTAGCTATACCTGAATATAGTCTATCTTTAGAAGTTATTTCTGTCATGCAAATTATCTTATTACCTTCAATACTCCAATTAAAATTTGTAATAATACCATATACCACATCATAGTTGCCATGAGATAAAAGAATATTGTTAATATAAAGAGGATAAGCGTTATCCCATAATCGTCTCATTTGGAACTTGTCACCAAGATTCACTAATGATTGGATATTGTAATGATTCCATCCCCATTCCACCATACAAGTTATACCCGGAACAAGAAAATATGGTGTCATATATACCAATTGTTTCCAAGAAAAACAAACCCATTCAATTTGAATACGTCTATAAAGTTCCTTTTGAACAGTAATCTCTGCTCTTGAAATTTCAGGTGGTGGAACATGAATCGGATAATTTATAGGTTCATCAGACGGTTGTATTAAAGAATTTTCAATAATGTGCGGTTCACCAAAATTGGCATTTTCATAATCTCCGGGAGTATATCCAATAATTTGATAATTTGAACCGGGTGCTGATGGTAGCTGAAATCCATAACTTTGATAAAATCCTTTGCCACTATATAATACAAATCTCTCTTTATTGGTTCCATAAGACCCGGTTACAAGAGGATGGCCAGCACTATTGGAACACATACGAATCCAAGAAACCATTGGTCCTCTGTAAGTATTCCAATCTCCATCATTACTATTCCAATTTGCTTGCGCATTTTGGATATATCTGAAACTTCGATTAATCTTCCTTCGATTCAATTCTGCTTGAATTTCGCCGGGTATATTGCTTGGCTGCCATGGAATAATTGGTGCTGGCATAACTTATTGTGAATTATAATTTAACGTATTAAATTGTACTAGAATATCATTAATATTAGTTGGTATTCTAAGTTGCATACCCGGTGGAACACTCATTCTCCCTTTACCAATATTATTGACCAATGCTATAATCCACCATAATGTGGGGTCATTATAATACTTGTAAGCAAGGTTATCTAAATAATCTGCTTCATTAGATATAACAATAGCATCACTATCTTGAGGTTGTATAATTGGGTATTGAGTTGTAACATAAACCCTTTTACCATCCCACCTTTGCATCATTGATGTTGAATCATATCTTTTCATAAATATATTAAGCTGTTTGATGTGGGTCAGGTTGTCCGGGGTCATTCCATTCTACAAAGTTCTGATGTAAAACAGTAGGAACAGGCAAATATGGAACACTTCCAGTCAAAAATCTTTCAGCAATAACTTTGTTTTCCCAATTATCAATTCTTGGTTCATGACCAAAATGAGAGCCGCCCATAATAGCTCTTTCTTTTTCAAGTATATTACAAGTAACGGCTATTTCAGCTTCTCTAGGAAGTTGTCCATAATTTTTACCTAAATTTGGAGCGGTGATTAAACCATTTAAATAACTCCAACCTAATTTTGAATTATTTTCATTTAATGTTTCCCAAGAAGCATCATCAGGAATATTAACATTTAATGATGTAATAACTATAGGTTGAAATTTATACAAATCACCAATTGTTAACATCATCATAGGGGGAACAATAAATCGATTATAAACATTATTTATAACTTGACCTGTCGTATAATTTGATGGTTTTACTGCACTTGCAATATAATTGATTTTCTTCCACGATGGTAATAATTCATTAACACTATTAATTACAACATTAAATGTGAATGAAAGAGTTCTACTAAATCCATTATATGAATACAATTGGTCTGCTCTTCCTATAAAACGAAGTTCATCCCAAAATGCTGTATTACCTTCTGATATAGCTTTTACCGTAGCACGAAATGGAATATATTTGTCATTTACCACGTCATAAAAAAAGAACGCAATTAAATCATCATCATATGGTTCCCATACAGTCCAACCAGTATAAACGGAATTACCCGTGATACTTCTATCATTTGGAAGAACACCCAACATATTTATACCATCAGATAGAAAAGTTGTAGCCATTCTTAAACTATGACCTAGTGAAACCGAAGCATCAATTGTTCTTGGTTGAGTTGTGTCTGTATTACTAGAAGGTCCACTAATATACTCTCCAGCAGCACCAGCTCTAAAAGCAACTTTTCCCTTCTTTTTAGACCAACTATCATATTCAATATAATTAACATCAGAACCATAAGGTAACAAATATGATGCATTATTTTTAAAAATATTATAGGTAGCTTTTGCTCTTATATTTATATTATCAATAACTTTTTGCAATTCTTTCTCAATTTCAGCTACTCCAGTTGAAGAATTATCAGAAAATTTGGATGGATAATTATTAGCTTCCTGAGTGTAATAACTATATTGAATCAGCATATCAGAATTAGTTCTATCAGTATCACTAGATAAAGGTTGCTGACCTATTACATCAGTATATTTATTTCCTGCAGAATAACCCGTCGATTTAACTCCATCAGACTCATTTATATTATACCCCGTCAATCCATTGGTTGTTGTGACATATGTAAATCTGTCAGGAAGTGATATAAGCTTTTGTTTTATGAAAACTGTCTGAGCATTACCTGTTACTGCAGCAGAACCTATAATTCCGAATACAGATTTATTTTGAGTAACAGGTTGACTAATTTGACCTATAGCAGAAGCAAACCACGGTTGAGACAAATTCATAGAACCTAAAGCCATAACTTTATAGCCTTCTTCATCTGCTCTAAAAATACCCGGTGATTGAGGAGCACCACCAAAAAATGCAGTAAATGAATTTTTAATAGATGTTGCAAAATTATTCAATGCTGAACCTAACAGAGAACTATTTTGTGTAGTAGATGGTGCCCATTTAGATTGAAATGATGATATTCCTTTTGCTGCATCAGAACCACGAATCAATCCTTTTCCCTGACCTGTATTGCCTGTTGGTAAAGCATCATTACCCACTGTGCTTTTGGGTGTTTGAAATCCACTTTCCAAATTTATACCTACCACCGATGTTACTGAATTAGCAAGACCAAGCAAACCACCTTCAATATGTCTTGTTGGCATATTTCCTATTCCCAAAGTCAAAGGAGCAATAGTGGAGAGAATAGGTGATAAAGGATTGTAAACTCTAGTTTCATCAAATGATGCCAACCTTTGAATAGCAGTTTGAGAAACTAGAAATTGAACTCCCCATGATGATATAAGAAAATTGGAAACTCTAACTACATCATTTATAGAATCTTGATTGATATTTACCAAATCAGTTAATGATTGAACGGATTGTGGTAATTTAGCAAAAACAGAATTTTGAGCATCATCTATAAATGTGTAAATAAATGGTTGTCTATTAGAAAGAACACTAGCCAAAACACTATCATGATAATTAGTATAAGGACTAAATTTATGATAAAGATAGCTACTATTATAATCCAACAAAAGCTGTATTTTGCCGGGTGCTGGACCAGAAGGATAATTCGGCGGAACTACAGGAAGTGTTGGTGGAAAATCTGAAAGCTTAATTACTGTTGTTGTTCTGTTAGGCATATATTAATAAGTATATTACACCAATTGACCTGTATAAGCTAATCTTCTTCCCATCAAAGCATCTAGCTTCTGGGAATCGATGTAAACATTGGCGGTTAAACTACCATTTTTAAAATCAGTTCTTAAATCGTTAATAGCATCTACAATTGATGATAATCTCTTCACAAGTTCATCACTCATACCACCAACTGTGGTAGTTAAAGCATCCGATGATTTTTTAATATCCACAGATGGCTTACCTCTTTCTACAGTCATTGCGGTTTTAGCCTCAGGGGAAATGTTACCACCTATGCTGGTGCTTCCCATTAGTTTTGATATAATAGGAAGCTTTTTAATAAATTCCCAAGCTTTTTTAAATGGTGAAATCAAAGCTCTAAGTATCAAACCTTCAACTGCAACTATTCCTTCAAGAATTAATAGTCCCAATTGGGATGGAGATTCCCCAACCCAAAACTTTTTAATTATATGCCAAGCCCTTTTAAAGGGGTCAAGTAATGACCCAAATATTTTAGTAGCAAGCCAATCCAGAAAACTAAGGATTTTTCCTGCTAATCCAAAAGTTAAATCATTAAGTGCTTGTAATAGTGATTTAAAAACCAATCCAAAAGCGCGAGCAACCGACATCCAACCTGTTGCTGCTTTGGGATCGTGCCAAAGTTTCCATAAATTTACACTTAAATGATAAATAAACATTAACGGAAGAAGAATTTCACCAAATACCTTTCCAATTGTTTTAAAAAAAGAACCGAAAGAACGGAAAAAAACATTGATATATTTAAATCTCAACCCCAAAGTTTCAACGCTTTTACCTATCATTTGTAATACCGTATTAGTTTTTAAAAATAAATCCCTAGCATATTTAAAAGGATAAGTGATTGCTGTATATAATCCTTTTGCTAAATTCATTATAATACTTGGTTTTTTAATACCAAAAAACCATAAAGCAACATCATCAAGATAATCAATAACCAATCCTAATATAAATGCCCATCTAGCCATACCCATATTTATTTGATTTAAAACCCATGCTGCACCTGTTAAAATCCAAACTATAGGCGGTAGAAGAAAATAAAGCATTTTTTGCACAACAGCATGTATAGCTAATGTTATAGTTTTTAATGATTCTGCATTTGATAATTCTTCCAATTTTGTTTTATAACTTTTTGCTGCATCATCTGCCATTGCTTTATTAGCTGCTCTTAATTTATCATACTCTGCTACTTGCTTTCTAAGTGTGTCATCACCCCTAAGTAACCTCATTTCCCTATCTGATTGTGCCATTTTTGCCAACTCGTCAGCAGATTTACCCAACGCTTCTGCTACAGCATTCTGCTGGAATGGGTCAAGATTTTCAAAATTAGTTTGTCTTAATATATTTAAGATTTCTTTGTTTAATCCAGCAATATCCCTATGATATGCTAATTCACGAGCTTTCTGAAGATTTATAGCTTTTCCAACCAAAACACTCATATTCATTTCAGCATTTACGCTTCTTGTGAAATCCAACAAAAAACTTGAAGTTCTAACTGCTGAGTCTAAACTTGTACCCATTCTTCTTGCTTCCACTGCTGCTTTAGCAAGGGCTAATGAATCTCTCGTTAAAAATTGGTAACTCGATTTTGTAGCTGTTGCAACATCACCCATTACTTCATTCAAATTTGTACCTGCGGCAGCAGACAATTTGGCAGTAAACAAGGCTATACTCGTTTGAGAGTTCATAGTAGCTTGTGATACCTGCCCCATAACTCTTAAAAATTCAGCAGATGTTGTTTCTGCAACACCAAGTTGAACTGATAGGAAAGTCATATCTTCGACCATCTCCCTTGTAATAATTTGAGAAGTTCCTATAGTGGCAGTTATAGCTAACATTGATTTATAAACATCTTCAGCCATTATACCGATATGAGCATAATCATATGTTATAATTCTTGCTACTTTTTCTAACCTTTCAGAATCCATTCTTACCAATCCCATAGTTTTTCTGAATTCTGCAGCAGCTTTATCTATTTGTTGAAAATCTTTAAACAATTTTATTGCATAAATTCCCATAGATATAAGCGTAACATAACCTAATGCTGTTTTAGTTGTCATTCCTTTCATCATTTCTATCATCCTAGCTGACGAACTAAATCCTAGTTTATCCAATACTTTTTCTAATGTTACAGCTTTTTCTTGAAGTTTTGTTTGTGTATTTAATTCTTTATTAGCAGATATTAATCCTTTAATTTTTTCAGCATTTGGAACTCTTCCTCTTCCTATAGAATACAATATTTTTTCTTCAGCCTTAACAAGATTTGTCTTAGTCTCGTATTCCTTCTCACTTATTTCCCCTCTATCCAGACTTTCTTGTAACCGGTCCTCTTCTAGTTTTAGAAGATGTTTTTCTAACCTTATACCCTCTTTTTTAAGTTCCAAAAGATATCTAAGTTTCTCATTAATACTTTCAACAAGCTGAGCTTCTTCTTTTAATTCTTGTTTTGACCTTTTTGGTTGTTCTGCCATATGGATACACTTCTGGTGTTATAAACTATAAATAGTGAAAAACCAAAAGAATTATGCAGGTTTCCTTATATTGGGATGGGAAACAAATTTAGATTTTGGAGTCATATCAGAATCTTGATTTTTCATTTCATTAGATTCTTTTTCTTTTTGGTCAAATAGCATTCTTAAATAAAAATATCTAAGAAACACAGGCATAGTATAAACTTCATCGTGTGTAAAGCCACCATTACTGTGATAAATCAAATAAAAAATTTCTTGATGAATCCTTACTTTATCTTCAGGAGTTAGCGTCAGGGAATAGAAAGGATGAGCCTAAAGGCATATCCAATCTCCTTTCAAGATCACATTCAGAACATTTAAAATCAAATGTCATATCTACATCTGGATTATATTCCCTCATGTGCTTTCTAAGTGCTAAACTGTCTTTAGCAACCATTTTTTCCTCTATAAACCTTCTAATACCAACTCTATCCATGTTACCGTCTATAGAAGTAAATAAATATTTCAATCGAGTTGTAAGTTCTCCAGTATTCTCTTTAGAAATTTTTTTAATTTGAGCTAATTCAGCATCTATTGATTGTTCATCAATTTTACTCATTAGTTTATATGTTATAGTGACACCCGAACTCGGTAATTTAAACGTAAAATTATTTTGGCCCTTCGGATATTCGTCAAAATTAAAAGGTTTGTATGAAAGTTTTGAAAGGTCTATTTTTACTTTATTTTGTGCTGAGCATCTAGGGCATTCAATTAAAACGTCATATTCATCTCCGTATGCAAGTCTTCGCATAGCAATAAAAATAGCATTTGTGTCAGGAATCAAGATTTCATCAAGCTTAATTGCTTTATTTACTATAACAGATTCCAACAATTTATCCAGTACTTTACCTTTTCTGATGAGTTCTTGATTAGCAAGAAGATCTTCTTCTTTTGCTGTCATTTGTTTAATTTCTATTTCACCTGACGACAATATATGACCTTCTGGATAAAACCACCCTTTTGTTGGAAGTGGAATTATTTCAGTTGGATATTTTATTATATCCCTTGATTGTGGAATATCGGTAACTGCTTTAGTAACAAAGTCTGGAACATTAATTACTTGACGCCTAATTGGAATTGTTTGATTATTATCTGCCATAACTATCTTTGCCTTTCATAAAGATATATAGACAAACAACTAAATTTTTAGAATTTTATTATTATCTATTGTAAAACATTTTTAATGTATCCTTTTCTTTTTCTGTAAGGTTATAAGGAATTAAATCACCATCAGATTTGACAAGTTCATCCTGTTGTAACGTACTATACACACAACTTGGAGATTCTATATTCTTCTCATGTAGTTTTTCTTTTATATTATTATGTATTACCATTATTTCTGGCATTGTATTTTTACTGGAAAATGATAAACGTTTTGATTTGAAAAAGTATTTTAGAATAAGATATACAATAGCTGCAAGAACTATTAATTCCAATAAAATACCAGCTATAATTAAAAGAAATAGTATCATTATACATTAATAGCACCCGAAGATGCAGCAATTTGTCTATTCAAATCATCTATTTCTTTTCTTTTACCCGGAAGCTCGTCTTTTCTTTTTCTATCAACATCTGCCTTTTTCCATGCCAAATCTGCTGTCATGCCCTTTAAACTTCTTTCAGCCTGTCGTTTTTGTGCAACCAAATCCTGCTTCTGTTTAGTTGCATCTGCTCTTTGTTGTGATGAACTTTTTTCCCCATTCGAAGTACCAGACGTTCCCTTATCAGTAGTAGAAGAATCAGGCTCATTGATAGTAGTAGAATAATCTTCATCCATTATTTCTTCAAGAATTTCATAAACCATCTCTTTTAGTTTTCTTCTTGAATTATAAATTTCAGAAGAAGAAAAAGATTTTGATGGATATATTTGAGTTTCTGCGCCTACATCCGTCATAGCTGGTTGTGATGGTTCCTCTTCTGGTGACATAACTTGATGTGCCATTTTAAATTTTAATGTTATTAATTGATATAACCCTATATCAAACCAGCCAAATATCCATCTAAAGAATTTTTTCTTCTGGTCATCAGTATATTTCGTAGAACCCAAAACACTACGAATATTAGCCGTAGATACAGGATTTCCTTGAATTCTTGAATCATCTAACACTATAATATAGGCGTGTTCTCTAAATGGTTTCAAAATATTTTCATTTCCTTTATATGGTTGAAAATATTGAAGAGAACCATCTGGTTTTAACCATGTTTCTCTACTTTCTGTTTCTCGTGGTTCTGTTTGTTTTTTAATATCAACAGTACTTTTACTTATTACATTAAAACCTGTCGGTTTATAAATCATCGGAGAACGTTCCTTTTTTGCCTTTTTTTTCTTTTTTAATAAAGCTTCCACCACCCTTTGAATTTTTCCTGTTGTTCCAGCAACCATACCATCAACACTTGGACCTATTTTTCCCTTCCTCTTGGAAAACAATGCAACTTCTTTCTCATTAAAAACACAGATAGCTGCTATATGTTCTGCTGAAAAATTATTGAAAATTTCTACTGGCCTCCACTCCATAGCTCTTTCTATATTATCAGATGGTAACATAGAAATCTTAACTACTTGACCTGCCGAAACTCCATGTCTTACCCAAATCTGCTGTTTATCTCCAAAATTCAATGGCGCATCAGGCGTAGGCTCTCTATCTGTAGTAGCTATAAAACTATCAGGCCCTACCAACGATTTTAATCTTTTATAAACTTCCAAGTGAGCTCTAGTAGCTGGTTGAAAATTTCCCGGATAAATACCTATTTTTTTCATATATTTATATTTCTAAATTGTTTCCATGTTGCATGAAGAACTTTGGCTGCTACTTCCTTAGTTTTAAATTTATTTTTTGGTGAGGACCTGATAAGTTCAGCTCGTTTTGGTCCCATTACTATTCTTATTATATATCCATCAGGCTTTGATTCAATTACACCCAACAGTATAGAACCATAATAAACATCTGTAGGTTTACCAAAACCACTCATATCTGACAACCAATCAAAATCATGAAATCTATATTGTTCATTCATTTTACCTGTCAATTCAGGGTCATTTAATGGGTCACGAACTAAAAATGTCGGGTCATCAATAACAATACCATGACTATATCCTAATGTGAAATCTTCACTAATTAAATTATCAATTCCCCTTTCTGTAAAATTTACCCAATCTTCCATTATTGAATGTAAAAAAACATCTCCCAAATTTTTAGCATTTCTTATTTTAAAACCTATTTTATTTTTTGATACAGTACTTATATACCACGTATTATTTGTATTAACATAATAAATATAATTACGTTCATTTCCTTTTGACGAAAATATACTCCATCCTAAATCTGAAGGTTTAGACATTTTAAGTTTTCCAATTTTAACATAATCAGTAGGGTTTTCTATATTTCTTTTTTGCAATGATGCAATTATAATATGCATTACATTGATAACTGTATCAGGAGTTCCTTTAGGAGTATCCCACCTAGATGTAGTTATTATTTCTTTAATAAGACGTTTTAGAATTGATTTTTTCATCATTACTTAATTACTTCAAATTCATCTCTTGTTAAAGACACATAACCGTATTTACCAAGATTTACGATATATCTTAATTGATGAGATGTTAATGGTTGAGGTACATTTTTTTTACCCGTTGGACCAACAATTCTAAAATTCTTTGGACTTATAGCACCAACATTAAATCCTACAACAAGTTCTTTCACAAATCCTTCAGTACCAGCAGGAATTTTTATTCTGATTACTTTATCTGAATAATACTTTCTTTTAATCATAGTAGAGGGGACTTTAATACGAGTTCCCATTTTTGGAGAACTTGGGTCAATATTAAGAGGTACATGCTTTAATAATCCTCTCTGAGCTGAACGAACTCCTCTTACTCCTCCGATACCCTTTATTTTTTCATACTTCCCATATCGTCCTTCATTAAAATATTCTCTTATAATCTCTTTTATAAGTCCTTTTAATTGTGATGTTCTCATAAACATAAATATTGATAAATTCTTTATAACAAACAAAAAACCCCAGCCTCATGACTGGGGTTTAAAATTAAATGAAAGTAATTTGTTTTAATTCGGTAAGTATAATTAATACTGTAAAATAGCGTAATCGTAACTAACTGTAATAGTAATTGATAATGGGTCACCCGTATTAGTCCAATCAACTGCTTGAAAATTGCCATCAGAAACCCAAGCACCAACCATCGTCCATTCTTCCACCTTGTCACCTACAGGACCAAGGACGTTTACGGTAATATTTTTCTTATAGAAATCTTGATAACCATCACGACCTGTTACAGATTCGTGAGACAAACGAATCCATTCCATAACTGCTTGTGCACCAGAAGGAACGATTGCATCATACAATTCCATCGTAACTTCCTGCCAAATAGATTTACCCTTGTAATATCTCTGAAGGTTGATGTGGTCTAATGCTTTGCGTTCTTGTACGATGTGTGGTCTATCTGTCTTTCTTAGTAAAAAAGATGGAATACCATCAATATACAAAATAAAACGATTCTGAGTTTTTGGTTCATAAGCTGTCCAAAAAATCTCATTTGAATTTAGTAAGTCTGCCATAAAAAATCATCCTTATGTTGTGATGTTGAATATAAATAGTATCAAATTATGATTTTTCACACTTTTTTAACAGAAAAGAATCAAACGAAAAAGAATCAATCCATTCATCTATAGTATGAGCATCAAAAAAATACTTGTCGGGGTCAATTGTTTCCTTTGGATTAATCACATTGTATTTATTACGAAGATGAGCTATAACTTCTGCTCTTTGGTCCCTTGTCGGTTCTAATCTATAAGTTGACCAATATATTGTGTTAGTATTTGATTTATATCTCCATTTGATATCACCCCGTTCATCATCTATATCAGGGTGAGATACAGACCCAACCTCATAACTTATATCACTTTTCACACTTAAATCCCCAAAAGCTACACCAACAACAATAAATGGTTTATCTATTTTTTGTTCGTTTAAATTGTTTGATGGTGTTTTCTTGTTGGGGATAATATTGCCCATTTCAGGTAAACTTGTTTTTCTATCATATATAGTATTGATGGTATCCTTCATTTTTTTAAGGTCGCCACTATGTCGTAGAGCTTTAAATACAATATTTTCAACACTGAATTCTCCACTTTTTGCTAATCCAGCATTACGATAATTTCTTATAGATTTCATCAACGATTTTAATTGTTCAATATTTTCAGTTTGAATTAGAGTTTCAATTTTCTTATTTATAAGTTGAAATTTCTTACGAATTTTATCAGAATCCAATTTGATATTTTGTGGATTTGGCTCTAACAACCATTTACCATCATATAATGAATAAATTGAAGCTCCCGGTCTTGCTTGTTGTGGAGAACTGTTTGGTTCTCTTATGTCCTGAATATACATTTCAACAGGATGACCTTTTACTTCAATATCATGTTCGGTATTCCACTTGAATGCTAATCCATCCATGAATTTCCGAGCATATTCTTCGTTGATTTTTTCTTCAGCAATATCTATGACAACGTGCACATCTATATCACTTACGGGGGTCCAATTATAATTAGCTGATGAACCTAATAACAATATGTTATGAATTTCACCTTTTAAATCTGTGGAGTTATAAAAATCTTCGGCAACTTTCAACAGTGATTCTCTAACTTCAGGTTTAAGCTTTTTGCCTTTCCATAAGTTCGGGTCCAATATTTTATTGTAAACACGAAATTTCACTTAATCTTGTTTATGTGATTTATAACCTTTACCTTTCATCCACCATGCTAATTTATATGGATTAGTAATCTTTTTCTTCTTTTTGGCTTCTTCCACATCCACGGTTTCTTCTTTTTTCTTTTTTGGAGCCCACCTTTTAGCCCCACCAACAGAATGTTTCTTCATAGCTTTTACTGTTCCTTCCCACCCCGGAGGAGCTACTTCGTGAACATTGACTGGTGAAATTTCCTTCCCTTTTTCATGAGCCGAAACAAGACCATCAATTTCGGTTACTATTTTCTGAATTACTCCACCAATTTCACTAGCAGCATCTTTAAGATTTTCTTTTATCCAATGAGCATATGATTGTATTCTCTTCATAGACAGTATTTCTTGTTCTTCTTGATATTTTTCATCAGGAGCATCTTCAAATTCTACTTCTTGAATAGCTTCACGAATTATATCTCTTAAGAATTCTTTTTTATTATTCATATATTTACTTTCTGTTATATCTTTGTTGTCATTTTTATCTTCTTCCCATGCAATCCACATTTCATCAATCAATTCTTTAATTATTTCCCTAATTTGTTCTTTAGATACAACTGGTAATTTCGGAGCTGAATATGTGGATGGTTTATTTTGTTTCCAAAATCTAAATAAAATGTTTGCTTGTTTTGCAATACCACTGATAATTAAATCGAGTTGGTCAGCATTGGTGATTTCTTGCTTTTGTTTTCTATGATTCTCAACTTCATATCCAATACCCTCACGTTTAACAATATAAATTAAAGGTCCTTTTATACCTTCTTTACCATGAAAAAGAATAGATTGGCCGGGTTTCATATTACCAATCATATTCCTGAGTTCTCCTTCGTCAGTGGAAGTTCTACCTATTTCGTCACCCATTGCATTTATTCCAATCTTTCGAGGAATTTCATAGATAATTTCTGACACTTTTGATTTTTCCGTATTACCATGTTTCTTTAAATCGTGAGCGCTTTGAAATTTAATTCGCCAGTGTTCTCCGGGAATGGATTTTGGGTCTTTAGCTCTGTCTTTCGCATAGACATAACCAAATCCCTCCCCCATTTCTTCAGATATAACTTCATCAATTATTTCTTTAATTTTGGATATTTTCATAAATTATGCTAGCTAATGATGGGTTTAATATACGGGTCTTTGCTGCCGCTCTTTTTCAGCTTTTGCTATCTCTTTATTTGTCATTGTAGGGTCTACCAGACCAAGTTTTCTTGCCATAGAATAATTCCATGACCTCATAGTGCTCTCCAAAGTATCTTGAAATATCCAAGGATATTTGACTCGTTCCCAAGGTTTTATTCTTTGGATAGGAAGATTACTTTGGTCTGCTAAGCAAAACCCCCATTTAACTAAATCAGGACCAGTATAAACATCTCCTGTAAAATTATCATCTAACCATTTTCTTATATCTATGTAAAACGGTTTTCTTCCAAAATCTGCAAGATATTTTTTACGTCGCTGTTTAGATGTCAATCCCGATACATATGGCTGTATTTTCTTTAACTCACCACGCTTTGGTTCAAGCATTGTCAAAGGCAATTTTAATTGGTCTGGGTCTTCCTCACCACCACGTTCTCTACTTTTTTGGAATATAGCTTGCCATATTTGTTTAATAATCTTTTTTGCTATTTCGGGAGATGGTTGAACAATTTTAGTTCCAACTTGTCTAGATTGACTGGGCTGCCTAGACTGTTTTTCTTTTTCTACATTAACAAAGTAGTTTCTCCACCTTTTCTCTAGTGGTTCTCTTTGCTGTTCTAATTTCATGCTCATAATAAATATTGTTTTAATTGAGAAATAGTATCAGAAGCGGTTTTATGAAGAATGCCAATACCATCTTTCTTAATCCATTCCTGTATCACTATTAATGTATCATCTATAATTATGTCGCCCGATTTGGAATAGTGGCGTTTTTTATGCTTATTATCAACCAAAATTATATCATCCAATTGTAATGATGGAATATTGTGGCGAATCCACATCAATTTTCCTTGTGTAGTTTGTTTATCTATTTTATCTGATTTTCCTAATGCACTTAGAATTTTTGCTTTAAGAAAATTATTTGTGATGAAGTTCCATAACTCTTTACCACCAGCCATCCATTCCAACTCTGAAAAGAATCTAGCTTTTCCATAAGCATCTATTCTGGCCCACATTTCTGGGTCTGAAACATTTTCTGGGCGAATATTCGTGAGCTTGTAAAAACCACCCCCAAAGTCAGATAATACTCCATCCATATCACAATATACAGTTCTTCTATAATTCGTATCTTCCATATTAATATAAATATAAATTAAAATAACTTGACAAGTCATTATATTAAGCACATACTTGTACTGCTTTTATTAAAGTACAATTTAAAAATGTACTATAAATAACTATAATAGTGTACAAGAGATCCAAAAATTAGGCAATAATAATACTTTGAAAAGGATGTTTTGAAATAAATTTATAAGGAGACTTAATAAGTAAATTCAGACAATACAGTATAATTTTTTTCCAATGCTTTTAGGGAAATTTCTACTTCTTTTAAACACTCATTGATACTTCCACCGGTAAGAACAATTCCATTATAATGTTTCAGAAAATCCATTAAATCAGGAATATTAATCATATCATCTGCTCCATTCAATAAAGCGATTAATTCTTCTTTCGTCCACGGATGATGTTGTCCTTTTGCATATTCCTTCCACAATTCTTTTGTCATATCACGACTATCATTAATGTTATTTCTAACCATGAATTTAACAAAATCAACAATATCATCTTCATCAATATAGTTATCCATGCAGTATCTAAAAAAAGCATATCCTTTATCATAAAATGTAGAACCATCTAAAACATCATCATTTAATCCGTTTTCAAATAACCACATTTTGTAATCCGTCTCACCAATCATTCCTAACGTTTCTTTTCCATTATAAAGAAAAACTATATTATTTACATTATCATAATTTTTATTTAAAAAATCAATCCATTTTTCAAGAGAAAAAGAAAATGATGATTTATATTCTGGTTGAATATCAACATTTATAAGCGTTTGACCTGATACATTTGTGACTTCTTTTACAAATTTTCTCATACATCCCAAGGCCCCCAATGCTCTGTTCTAAGAGTAATTTTAAGAACTTCCTCCTGAGTATATTTTTTATATGGTTTAGCATGAAATAAAGACTCATATGCTTGTTTTGGCCAAGTTATATCCATTATGGGGTCAAAAATTTTATCACCAATTTCCACCCATGCATGCTCTATTTCTGGTAATCCTTTCACAAACGGATTTACTAATTTACCATGAACAAGAATGGAATCGGGGTGAGTAGAAACATATCTACCGGTAAGCTCATAACATTTCCCTTTACGTGAATGTTTTTCTTCTGATTCCTTGATTTTACCTAATTTTTTATAATATACTCTACGCTTCATTAAATTCTTCACAAATTGGTTCCAACCATTCAATCTTTCAGAATCACTACCCCTAAAACTAACATAAGGAACTGACCTAAGATGAATCGGATCATAATTTACCCCCTTTATACCAAGTGTAGCTTTGTATATTCTCGTTATTTGATTAGGAGTTAAACCATGTCTAAACATTACATAACCACTACGAGAACCAGCCTTCAAATTGGGATGGTCATATGAAATTCCAGAACAAGAAAAAACTGTGTGAAATCCAAGTTTATTTAATATTTGAATATGTTTTATAATTGAAGGGTCCACAAAAATACCCGGCAAAGCTTCTACTTCATTAGGTTTATGTTGTTCAATTTCAGTCAGTTCTTTTGATGTAGCAGCAGTAGTAGTTGAACTAGGATTCCATATATCAGACTTCCATAAATCAGATTTCCACAAATCTGTGTTCCATATATGAGATTTCCATATATCAGAGTTCCATAAATTTGATTGCCATAAATCAGAGTTCCATAATTGAGAATTCCATGACCTATCTGCAGCTACTTCAGTTAAAATGTTTTTTAGTTTAATCATATATTTTCAACTTTTACAACATTTTTCCAAGGTATGGGTTTAAAAACTCTAAATTCATATGCTATTTCAGATGAATGTATGTCTAACCCCGTAGGGTCTATAGTTAAAAGAACCATTGGCTCATTTTTATTAAATTTACCTAACAACCAACTCGTAAATGCAGTTTCTATTGATGTCCTATTATCAAATAAACAAACTACTTTATCACAAAAAGGAGCAGGATTATCTGGTTTGGGAACTATACCATGTATTTTCATATTTGGAATATTTTTCCTTGGTGTAATATGATAAAAATACTTTTTAGGTATCATGTCTTTTAACTTAATCATACCACTATTGCCACAATTCTTTTATTAATTCTTTAAGCTTAATTGTAATATATTCTTTTGCTAAACTTTCTTTGATAATGATTTTTTCTATTATTCCTTTTAACTTAGAACTTACTTTAATAAATAATTCTTTAACTATAGGATGCAAAAGTTCAGGCCATTCACCATATTCTACCCATTTATAATTCAATATTGAACCGCCTTCTTCTATAGTTGGTGTAAATTCTTTTTCTACCACTAATAAAAAAATATAATATCTAAAATTTGTAGTAGTACTAAAAAATGTATATAATGGTATTGAATCGGTAAAATGTCCAGTATAACTCGTTTGTCTTTTTGTCCATTTAACCGCACTCATTTCTGGACTTTCCTCTAAATCTACTTTTCCACCCCATAGATTCCATTTTTGTTCTTTAATATGTCCAAGGGCAGAAGTGGAACGAAAAGCAAGCAATAATCGACCTGTATCTTTAGCCATTACCAGAGCTGATGCAGCTCTCACGTTCATTCTAATAATTTGGCCTCTAACATCTAAACCTCCCACCCCTTTTGGAATATTAGAACTAGGTAAATTTGTTTCAGGATTCATATTAATAATAAATAGACATTTACTTAGTAAAAAAGCCCCAAACCTTACGGATTGAGGCTTTCTGTATATTAATCAGTGTATGTTAGTTTTAAGCGTTAGGAAAACTTGCACCTGTCGGCAAAATATTGAAATCAAGAACAATAAATTCTGCCGTCTTGGTTGGTTGTAGATAAATTTGCCCATAAAGGATATTTCGATCAATAATATCAGGTGTATTATTAGCGTCATCCATTTTCACAAAGAAAGCATATAGACCTGACCTTTGTTGAACTGATTCCAAATATGGATTAACAATACTCAAAAATTTGTTGCGTGTAGAAGCTACATTTTGTTCAAATACCAAATATTTAGCTGTTGAAGCAAAGAATTTCTTGATATTAATTAATAACCTGCGAACATTAATTCTATTCAATGCTGTATTCGCGTTTTGCAAAGTCTTTTGACCCCATACAACAATACCTGAACCCGGAAATGATGCAATCGGATTGACTTTACCTTCATATAGGGTATCACGTTCTTCGTGTGTAGTTCTATCCGTTACTTGTGTAGCGATTGAAATACCACCACGATTTAATCCAGCAGGTGCAAACCATTCTGCGGCTACTTTGTCGCTGGCTGCATAAACTGATGGTAATATAACAGATGGTGGAACGGTGACTATAAGATTATTATACGTGTCAAGGATTTTAATCCAAGGATAATAAGTAGCAGCATAGTTTGTATCAAATTCGGAAGCATAAGATACAACCTGAGTAATTTGACCTGTTGATGGATTACCACTGTCAACATACGTGTCCATAATATAGAAGCAATCACCACGAGCTTCACACATATCAACAACCAAATTAGTGACGTATGGGTGTTCTTCATATACTATACCCGGTGTCACAATAAGATTAATATCATATTGGTCAGCATTACCAAGAGCTGCAATTGCTTGAGCATAGCCAATTGAACCAGCAGAATTTACATTCGTGCAGTCCAACCCTTGAGTATTTCCTGCGATAATATCTCCACCTACGTTAATTGGAATTGATGGGCTTTGACCATCAAATCCACCTTGGAACCCAAATACAAAGTTTCTCATTTTAATATAAGTTGGTTCATTTACAGGGTCATAAACTGTAGGAACAATATTACTTCCACTAAGGAAAAAACCTGTACTAACTCCATACAACTCATAATCAAGGTCTAAAGCAAATATAGTATTTCTTCCAATACTACTATAACTTCCACCGCTTGAGGCAAATGATGGAATCGGAGCAAAATATTGTAAATTATCATCAGCAGCGCCGACGCCTGACGAAAGCTGTGGATATAGATTGAATAATTCAGCATCCGCACCTGTAGGAGCATCATTGAAAGTAATTCCTGATGGATATTTGCCCGGACTTAATCCATAAACAGAAGCTTTTGTATATTTCATTCTAGGAGTCCAGAAACCCATTTCTCCATTTGTTGGTGTAATATATGCTTCAAATCCATAAGGAATAGCACTTACTGGATAATTGTTAGTTGACATTTCTACCCTAATATTATTACTATTATTTGAGTAAGTTCCAAATTCTATTACTTTACCGTTAAAATTGATATAACTATACATGTCACCAATTACACGAGCAATAAAGTTAGCATCATCAGGATTAAGATTCAAATTGTTGTATTGTTCAACAATAATAGGACGCTTATCAGTATCACTATATTTGCGAAGTGTAAGAGTGAATGAACCCCAATTACTACCAGCAACGGTGCCTGCTAACTTAATATTACTTATTTGAACTTTGAATTGAGTATTGGTATAAGTTCCATCAGCTATAGTATGAATTCTAAACAATTCATAACGATGTGGAGCAGAGCCACTCTGATAAGGAGCAATAGCTTGAGAAAGAACCCAAGGAGTGATTGCTTCTTGAATTGAAAATACACTATCACCTTCATTCAAATTACGAGAATATTGGTCTGTAAAATTAAGTGATTGACCCGTTTGTGAACCTGATGGAAGAGCCGAACCATATATAGCCCAATAACTACTTGAAGCTACCACATCGGCAATAACATCCTCATAAATTGAATACAAATAAGCCGCTTCAATTTTCTGACCAGCAACTTGCTTGACCGGATTACCAGCAGTTGGGTCATTACCAAAAACGTTAATAATATAACTTGGGTCTTCGCTATTCAATGAAAATTGGTACACTCCGTAAGGCGTTGTACTGTTACTATTCATGAGAGTAAGATTGAAATCCAATGGTATAGTTGTTGAAGGATTACTTGGAGTAATTGGGTTAGTCGAACTTAATGAGGAACCCAAGAATCCCGGCGCTACAAGATTTTGAATACCACCTGCTTGCGTATCTGCTAATACAGCAAGTAATCTCATATCAGCATTTGATTGACTTGTCCATGCACCGTTTGGTAGGATACATGGATTAAACGATGCTGAACCAGCAGAAGTAAAACCAACATATTGACCAAAAGCACCAGTAATCACACCACTAAGTAAAATTAATGGGAATCCACAAGTACCCAAATTAACACTCAATGAAGCACTAATCAAAGCTAAACTTTGAAATTGATAACTTGCATTTGGAAAACTGATTGGAACAGGACCAACGATTGATGCTGAAAATGTTCCAGCAGCAATTGACGATGAAAATTGTGATTGTGAAACACTAGCCGTAGCATTAATTAAAGTGGCCGTTCCCAAAGTAATAGTTTGTCCATAATATAGCAAACTACCACTATTTGCAGTTGGGCTAAGAGTAATATCATCTGCAGCACCACCAACAAAAGTGATGGTAACACTAGCAGTATTAATTGTCATGGATTTACTTGTAGGTGATGCCCAACTAATACTTTCACTGTATTGATTTGATGCACTACCATAAAAATAAACATAAGAACTACCACTATTTAATGCACCAAATGAACTACTTCTTGTATATTGACCTTTGACAGCCCATATAGCAAATGGATAATTTTGCTGATATCCTGTCAATCCACCAACTCTACAAATGGTTACAATTCCTTGCTCTTGTAAATATTGAGCAGCAGTATATGGACCATAATAAATTCCATCAGGGTTTCCAAATTCATTAGCTAACGTATTTGCATCCGTTAAAATTACAGGCGAATAGGCTGGACCTTTTGCAAACGGGGCTACAATGGCACCACCAATATTAGCAACTCCTGCTGCTACACCTGACACGTCATTTTCTCTTGTGAAAACTCCGGGTGACACAATATTTCGGTCCGGACTAAATGTTCCACCTTCTGTAATTGGCATATCTATTTCCTCTTATTTTTTATAGGTTATAGTCATCTTAAATGACCTAAATATAAATATTGTCAATTTTTTGAAACGTATATTATTTGTGTTTTTGAAAACACAAGTCTTTTTAAGGTTTTGGTGTAGGTTCTTTTTCAGTGGTGAATGTGCCTGCCCTCAAATCTAATGAACCTTCACCATATTTATTTAACAATTTTTCTATCAATTCGTTTTCCATTTTTTGTAAACTATTCCATTCATCCTTCAACTTTATTTCTTGCTCACTGATAGATTTAGTTCTATTTTCTGTATCCCATTTTTGCAAACACCATTGTCCTAATTGAAAAACTTTTTGATGAAATTTTTCTTGTAACATTTTTACTTCTGCAAGTTCATTATCACTCATTTTTATTTTTTCATTCATAACTTTTTTACTGTTAAAGATTTTTATTCTCAATACAATACATATATGACATATGCAATATGTATTTATTTTTAATATATGTAATTACTAGCACCAACAGCATATACAATAAATGGCGAAGCTGGTGCTGAATTAGTTCTATCCCAAAAGAACATAGCGCTGTCCAAAGCTCCATAAGATTCTGTGATGGTAGTAGTCCAATAAAGCGGTGAAGTTGACCGTGAAAATTGTTTCCCCATTTTGCCTGTTTCCAACCAATTTCTTAAATCACTATAAGTATAATCAATATCACCACATCCTTGATAAGCATATAAAGCCCAAACCGAACTTCCTGATTTATTAAACTGTATCCCAAGAAATCCTCTACGATAAGGAAATGACAAAAACGCAGGTATACCTGATAAGGAAGTTCCCCAACCCATACCAATGTTGTTACTTGCAGCTATATAACTACCCGTGGAATAATTGTGTCCACCACCGGGTGCGTCGGTATAATATGCATCAGGTGCATTAACATATGCAAAATCGGGTGCAGCATTTGACATATATGTATAGAAAGAATTTTGAAGTTGTCCTGTTGTCGAGTCTCCTTTTATTGAACCCGTTTGTACTCCACAGTATAAAGCTCCAGCTATATTACCTGTCCCATTCGGTGTTAAAGAACATAACATACCAACTCTAACAACATTGTAATTATTTCCATTATACATTTTACCCATGTAAAAATTGGATGCCGTCATCCGTAAATAATTTGCAGATTGTGAAAAACGAATTGGAAATATAGAACCAATATAAAATGACCCACTAATTGTAGGAGGACTTGCCCATAATGTTGCACTGGATGTTGTATTTGCATAATATCCAACAGGAAATGTTGAAAAATCTTCCCAACCAACCAATTGAGCATCAAAATAGTCCAATTCTCCTGATAAGATATATTCTCCACTTTGACCCGTAGAAATATTAACAAGAGAACCTTGCCCGGCGGATGAATATATATTATTTATACTTCTAATATTTACTCCCAATGAACCTGTAAAAAATACTCTTCCTGACCCGCTTTGATAAATACTACAATAAAATGAAGAAGATAATCCTGATGGTATTGTTAATATGGAAAAAACTGGTGAATTAACTACAATTTCATAACTCATATCATTATTTTGTAATGTGTATGACCCGGTTTGATAATTGAATACAGGTGGTAAAGCAGGCGCCCAAGATGCACTCAACGATTGACTAGCCCAAGATGAAGATAATGATGAACTAATAAATGAAATATTTACAATAGAAGATGAAAGAGAATAAGAAGCAGTTATAGCATAACTTGAACTAATTGATGAAGATGCCCATGATGCACTCACAGACGAACCACCTCCATTTGAAGCCCAAGAAGCACTTAAAGCATAACTTGAACTAATTGCTTGCAAAGCAACTGATGCGGTCAAAACAAGAGATGAAGATGCCCACGAAGCACTTAAAGAGGAATTAGCGTAAGATGAATAGGATGCACTTACTGTATAACTTGATGTTCCAAATAATGAAGCGGTTATGACAGAACAGGAAATATTACCTGAAACATCAAGAGAATTTGTTGTATTTATTAATCCTATACCAACTTTACCTTGAACTATTAAACCATTGTTAGGTATGGTAAAACTACCCGTTGTGTAATCTATACCAATTACAACCCCTTTATTTGGTTTAAATCCGGGTTGCCATGGGATTATTCCATTTACACAACCAACAGACATAACTCCTACTTGTTGTGTTGAAAAAAGAGTATTACCTCCGGGGCCCACATTAAACATATATAAACCCGTAGCATTGCCATTATCAAAAAATCTCATTGTACCACACGGCATTTGATTAGTATATGGCCATTGAGAATCTATATTTGTTCCGAAAGTGTAGAAATTTATTGAATGAGTGGTAAGACTACCATAAATACTGGTCTCAATAAAATCTAAATTTTGTCCATTACCAAAAATATTTACCGTACTGCTGTTTAAATCTGTCTTTCCGATACTGGATGAAATTATAACATCACTACCACTGATAGTGCTTGTAAGTAAATTAGTTATTACTCCATGACTTCCACTTACATAGCTTGAGCTATAAGCAAAAGTTGGTATAAAAATTGAATAAAACGATGCAGACTTGTCAGCATTAAGAGAACCTGTTGAGTCAATATATAAAATTAAACTGGAACCAGAAATATGTGTTTCACCATAATACGTGTTAGCAGCATTACGTTGTAAAATAACAACATCATTTGGTTGTGGATTTGTATTACTTATAGGCATCGGTTTACCTTATAAATATGTGAAAATTTAAATTAGATTACGGAGACTGACGGATTTAATTTATTAAGCAAGTGAACAACTTCGCCATTTAGTTCCATCATAACCAAATAATAACATTGTTGAAGATGAAATCTGAAAATAAGCGCTACCTGTTTGTGCCAACGGCATCAAGGAAACAAGTGAACTGGAATAAAGTATTTTATTTGTAGTAATAGCCTGACTTGCTGTTCCATAAAAATTAGATGAAGTGATATTACTATTTAATACCATATCTCCACTTGAAGATTCAAAATAAAGATTAGTAACGGTAATATTAGGACCTACCACTAACGGGTCTTGATAACTAGCTGAATGTTCTAATCCTTTACCATATTCTAAAGAAGGAACAGAAGAAATCAAATACCAATTTCCATTAAAATACTGATTATAATCATCTTCCCAAATTTGGATTTTATAACCATCAACATTTGGAATTGCTGACCAAGACATTTGCAAATAGTATTGATCACTAGGTCCTGCTTCATTATATCCTGCTACATTTGATTGTGGTGAATAGTATGTTTTACCATACATGGTTTTATAACCATATGCATAAAAAGCAAATGAATTACCATTAATATCATTAAAATCACCACTGCCAGTTATTCTTGTTATACCTAAATCAGTTATATTAGCAGAATTTATAGGACCGTTTATTGTTAAGTAATTACTGTCTATTGACAAACTACCCGTCATAAATAAGTTACCATTTGATATTAATAAACTACCACTTCCATCGGTAACTATCCTTCCAATATCTGATGAAAATTTACCAACTTGAAAAGTATCACTTCCCATATGGCCAACAAAATGCAAATAATCAGGTTTTGATGTAAATCCTGTTGTTGATAAAGTATCAGAACCATAATCATAATTTACACCAATAAAACCTATATTACTAGGAGAAAAAGGTTCATACCATTCAGTTGCATTTACAGTTGAACCGCCGGTTAAAGTATTTGGGGACATATTCGTAAACCAAGCATTACAAGATTCTATTCTTCCATCTTTAATAACACAATGACCACCACCAAAACCAATCAATGATGCAATACAGAGATTACATTTGTAAAAAATTGGATTCCATATTGACAAATTACCTAAACCGCCAAGATGTAAAATACATGCTCCCAAAGATGAAGCAGCAGAAATTTCAGGCCAATTGGTGTTAGTTGGTCGGCAAGGTGAAGTTGGCCAACTGTTACCACTCATTCCAATAAAATTAAAATTGCAATTCATCATTGAAACGTGGTCTTGCCAAATACTTATTCCATTACAAAGATACCAGAACATGCAATTTTCTAACACAACTAAATCTGTGTATTGTGGAGCTAAATTCAAACCACTTAAACCGGTTGGTGAAGCAGAGGGGCCTGTTGTACCAGTGACAAGACCCCATCCATTATTATTCAATGCTGATGGCCAATATGTAAAACCAATATTTTTTAGATAACCTCTTGATCCTGCAGCCCACATTATTAAGTAATTTGTGGTATCATAATAAGCTGCTACAGTAAAATCTTGTAAAAACAAAGACACATCATTTGTTATAAGAGAACAATAATCTCCCTGTCTAGAGTTATTGGAATAAAAACTTAAATAACTTTGACTAGGTGAATTAAGCGAACATGAAAAAACAATAGCAGTATTAGTTAAACCATTACCAATAACTTTCATTTCCATGATTTCTTGAGAAACAACCTGAATAGAACTTGAACAATAATAAACTCCCGGTGCAAGTTGAACAGTTCCGCCATAAGAACCTGTTCTTGAATTGTTTTGTGGAAAATAATTAAAAGCTTCCTGTAATCCGCAAGTTAAGGTTCCTATTGTATCCGGTCCAAAATCTTTACCGTCATTTATAATGGTTGAAAGATGATTTTTGATGCCTTTTGGAGAAACGGTCACAACAGGTAAATTTGGTGTAAAAGTAGTAGTTGAGGAGCTTAACGATTGTGATGCAAATGAAGAAGAAACAATATTGGTACTTTGTGTTACAAAATTCGTAATGGAATAACTTGCAGTATTTGCCCAACTTGAGCTTAAAGAATAACTTCCACTCAATGAATAAGATGAACTTAGTGCATAGCTCGAAGATATACTTGAACTTGCCCATGAAGATGAATTACTTACAGTAGGCATAGGTGCCCATGATGAGCTGATAGAATAACTAGCTGAAATTGACGAACTTGCCCAACTAGCGGATACTGCATTTGGATTGTCAGGTGCCCAAGATGCACTTGTAGAATAACTAGCAGAAATAGAAAAATTTGCCCAAGACGCACTTACTGATGATGAAGCCCACGAAGCAGAAATAGGAAGGGGTGCCCAACTTGAACTTATAGCATAACTTGAACTAATTGATGAAGATGCCCATGATGCACTTACAGATATACCACCACCCGGTGCCCATGAAGCACTAACAGCATACGAAGATGATAAGGAGTATGATGAACTAATAACTTGAGACGGGATAAAACTCTGAGTCGGAATAGCTATTAAATGTGATGTAGAATCAAATAATACCACCGAATTTGGCGAAGATGTTAAAACTTCCTCCTGAAAAGATGAACTATCTGAATTCATCTGTGTAATTAAAACATCATTAGGATGATAAATTGTAGGCATATTGTGATTTTCTAAATATTATTAAAATAAATCTAAGGGCATTCTCTTCCAAATTCCATTTGTGTAAACATAAAGATAATTCTTGTCACGAGCAATGTTTCCTTCTACTCCCGGACTATTTTGGAAAGGAGGTGGTGTTTGCCAATAAATTTCATTCGCTTCCGATGGTGTTGTTCCACCCGAAACATTTACAACTGCCTTAAGATGGCTTAATAACTCAATAGATATATCGCCACTCCACTCCATAGGTGGTTTATTTATAACAACATCTGCAGGCAAGTTTGGATAATTTTGATTTCTCCATTTTTCTTTATTTTTATTCATAGAATGTATTTTAAATCCTGTATCAACAACTTCTGCTGTTATGATTACTTTCTTTGGAGTAAACCATTTTTGTGTTGTATCTCTTTCACCTTGAAATCTATCAATAATATCAGGCAATAAATATCCATTTACCAATAAATCAAATTCTGTCTTTATCATTCTATCTTGGTCAACTTGAAGTTCCAATGCATGAGAAAAAGAATCTATTCTTGTTCTGAATCTCAATCCTCTTAAATCTCCCCAATAATCTTCGGTTTCAAAATTAAGTCGCTCCACAATGGTATTCATTTGTTCAACATATTCCGTCCAAATAATAAAATGATAAGTAAACACCATATGGTCAGGCATTATAATATCATAAACTTCGTGAACAGGGACATTTTGACCAGCAAGGGCTGCAAATCGAGTATAACGATTTTTTTCAGAATATATTCTCATTACCGGATAATTTAAATAACGATTAAACATCATCATTGCATCATCTTTCGCAGAGGTAACTCTTTGAAATACTAAAGCAGGCAAGATTATTTTTCCATTATAATCACGAATTATACCATCATATTGTATTGATTTCCATTTTTCTGGAGTTGCATAATAAACAGGAACTTTAATTTGTCTTCCTGTACCTGCAACGGTAAGTTGGAATTTATCAAGTTGTCTCATTATAGCATTGTCAATATCAATCAGTTTAACTGTATTATCTTTCTGTTTATCGGTGTCACGACGAACTTGTTTAGCGCGATTAACATCGTGAAGTTTTTCACTCAATACATCTGAGTCTTGGGCAATTTTCTGGCTTATATCAGATTTTACATTTCCAATATTCGGAACAGGATTTGATTTATCACCTTGCCATGCCATATTATTTACTTATATTTGGATTGTTATACATTAAAACTCCGAGTTGCCCTTTTACTGGAATAAACCCATTTTTCTTATAAAATCTAGTTTGTTGTCTTGTTTTACTTTCATATCCACCCGGTGCAACAATTATTTTAGCATTAGGTTCATGCTTTAACACTTCCTGAACAGCTCTTGTCAATAGAATTGAACCAATTCCTTGTCTTCTTGAAGATTCATCACTAACCAATACTCTTGATACCCACCATTCATTATTATCTATTCTATCTATACTAGCTGTAGCACCTTTCATAAGACTAATACGATATGATATAGAAACATTAGTTGGGGTTGAAACCACAATAAGATCATTTTCATCAATTGCTTCATAAAGTAGTTGTTTCAATTTAATCATTATTACACCCAGTTATCTATTATTTGAAATAAATGTTGAATATCTTTTATTATTCCTATACTTGGTCCAAAAGAAGGATGGTCAGCCATAGCCCACCACTTATTAGTATCTGTATCATAAGCTAAAGTGACTTTTGGATTGTTTGGATTAGTAATAATCCATTCAGAACCACCTTTTGGGTTGTCTAACCTAATATACTTTTCAATGTGAGATTTATGTCTGGAAAAGGATACTTTTACAAGTTTATGTAATACATCTACTACTGGCACAGGCGCATTTTCTGGAATTTTCCATACAAGTCGGTCTATTATCTCTTTTACTAATTGTTTTAACTTAATCATTTTGTTTATACCTGTCTTTTAACCAATGACAACTTACTGAGGCGAGAATAATGAGTATTGACAATTATACTAAAACTTTTATCTGGTACACCACCAAGAAACTGTTCCTGAACTACATTATCAATTTCATGATAACGGTTATTAAATTCAATTATATCACCAATTTCTGGATATAAATTGACAATCTTAAGATTATCTTCTCTAAATTTAAATACGACATCTTGATTTCTATCTGGACCAAATTGGTCATAGGTTGTATCAATATCTGCACGGTCAATAAAACAAGTACATTCAACACCCGGATAAAACATTTTACCAGATTGGGGGTCCGATTCACCGTATATATTGGTTGTAGTTTGGTCGGCACATACTTTATAAATAAAGACTTCAGTTTGAATTATATCCCCGAGCAACTGTGCGTTGACCGAATTGATAAATTTCAAGTCTCTAGCTGAAAAAAATCTTCCTAATAATCCCATAATTATCCTTCATGCATTTGCATAAGTTCTAATGCTAATTTTTGTATTTCTCGTACAATATGAGCATCACTTTCATATTGAAGAAATTTGGTTAGTTTAAATATTTCTTTACCAATTTGAACTTCTCTTTTTTCTGCTGGATTAGACATATCAGTTTCACCGTGTCCGTCTTCCGACAGCTTGAATTGATTGCCGTTTACATTCTCAAATAGTCTTGTTTTCATATTATTTACTCATTAATCAGATTTATAACTAAAATCCTAAAGTATTTAAAATCATATCATCAATTTTATTTTCATTTTGATACATGTGGTCTTCTATAGCCTTTTTAAGAATTTCTTGCTGGTCAACAGTTAATTTATCTGGTTCATATTCGGTTTCTTTGCCAGCTTCATTGGATACTCTCAAGCTTGTAGGCCAATAATCCGTTACATTTATAGAAGCTCCTTCTCCGGGGTCTGAACATTCTGGAGGACCGAACATACCTTTTGGCTCATATCCGGGGTCAAAATCATATTCAATACTCACCAATACCGATACTGTATCATTTTCTGTAGAAATGCCGGGTATAATCAACGATTCAAATTCAATGTCATATCCTTCGTAAGTGTCCGAAGAGCTGCTTCTTCTACTATAAACCATTTCCTTCAAGACTTCTCTTACCAATATTTTTAATTGTTCTTTTTTCATATTATCCAATGTAAATGAATAATGGAACTCGTTTTAGAGTTTCTTGCATTTGTTCAGCTTGCAAAGCTTGATTTTCAGTTTGTGATTTTTGACTTGCTGCATCAAGAGACTCTCTTAGTTGTGTTATCAAGTCTGTTTTCTCTTGTTGAGCTTCATTACGCAACTCTGCACCATCCAAAGTAACATCACCACCCGGAATAGGAAGTGTTTGATATTTTTGACGAATACATCCAAGTAGCTCCTTGCAAAGAGCCAGAAAATACTTACGAACCCACTGTCTCCCAACAGAATTAATTGTATTATATGTTATATTATTATAAGGAATGTTAGCATAATCTGCAACATAACTACCTGTATAATTTGGAGCGTTAGCAAATTCTCCCTTTAATCTATCATTGCGAACCATATAATGAAAATATACTTTAAATCCATATGTTGGAATAGGAAACAATCTCAGTTTATTATTTGTTAACTCGAAAGAAAAAGCAGATTTACGAACCATATCATTAAACTGAATAGCCTGACCACGAAGTAAATCTTCAAAAATTGGAGTCATCAAGAACTGAACTGCTGGAGAGTATGCACCAAACCCCAATTCATTTAATACATTAGAATAACTCATTCCCGTCATAGAGAATGGGTCATAAATACGAGCAAAAGCCGGTGGAAAATCATGAAAAACTCTCATAACTTCAATTCTATTACAATCTTCAACTTTATCTCCCCACAATTCTTGTAAATCATAAACCTGCTTCATAGGTTTTGTAACAATAAACCCCTTCTTCCAATCAGCATAACCACCAACACCAACTTCTCTTCCATATTCTTTAGAAAGCTCAATTATGTAAGGTAACGGTGTTCCTGTAACTGCTCTTCCTGTAAGATTACCCAAATCAGTAACTTTTTGTCCTTGAAATACCTGCATATAGTTGCGTATATTCCATTGATTTACCTGAGCAGAATATTCGTTAACAGCTTCTTCAAAAGCCGCATAAAAATTTACATCAAGCATTTCAATATCAACGATGGGATAACCAAGACGGTAAGCTGCCCATACAGCAGCTGATGGTGCATCAACTTGAAATGAAGTATCACTGTCGTAAAAACCAAATGGAGTTCTTCCAACAACCGATGAGCCACTTCCCGGCCATCTTACTCGGTCTTGGTCAACTAATGTTGTTGGATTCGTTAAAGGTTGTAGTACATCGTTCATATCTCTTATAAATATGAATATTTCATCTAAAGTCACACCTATTTATAGATATGATTAAACTAAGGGAAATTATTGAAGAATTTATGATTGAAGCTTTGTCACCAGCAACACAACCACCTGCTATTCATATTCAGCATCAGGAATTTTCTCCCGATTTCATAAAATATATTAAAACCGTTGAAAATTCAATATATGCTGGATTTGATAAGCAAAAAAAATTGTGGTTTCCTTACAAAGATATAGCCGGATGGAACATAGCTTATGGTCATAAATTGGAAGATGACGAAATTATCAATTTCAAAAATGGTATAGACCAAAAAACTGCTGAAAAAATTCTTATTCAAGATTTACAAATAGCAAAACAAAGAATGCGCAATTATATCAAAAAAACATATAATGTAAATATTATGTTATCCAAAAAACAAGAGGAAATGTTGATGGATTTTTCTTTCAGTTTAGGCGGTCTTGAAAAATTTCCAAAATTTACGGATGCAGTATTGAGAAATAATTGGAATACAGCAAAAAAAGAGTATATTAGAAGTTCTGCTGGAAAAAAATTGACTGGTAGAAATGAAGCGTTCTTTAATAGATTTTTATTGTAAAATATGAAAAATAATGGTATAATAAAAAATTATATTTTAATGAGCATAAAACAACTTATTTTAGAAGGTGTAAAAGAAAAAGCTGTAGAAGACTTTATTAAAAAGACCATCCAAGAAACAGAATGGGAAGGTAAAGTATTCATAGCAGGTGGATATGTCCGCGATGAATTTATGGGTAAAGACCCGAAAGATTTGGATTTACTTGTTAATTCTCCAAATGGTGGAATTGAATTTGCTAAATGGATTACTAAAAAAGTTGGAGCTTATAAAGGTGGAGAAACTGAAGAAGACCCAAGTTCAAACCCTGTAATTTTTCCAAGATTTGGAACAGCTAAATTTAATCTTCGTGGTGTTGTTCATGATGGTATAGATTTGAGTGATATAGATATCGAAGCTGTAATGCCAAGAAAAGAAAAATATATTCCGGGTTCAAGAAAACCAATAGTTACCGGCGGCGAACTCAAAGATGATGTTGAAAGAAGAGATTTTACTGTAAATAGTTTATTAAAAGATTTATCCACAGGAGAAATTCTTGATTTAACAGGTAAAGGCAAAGATGATATTAAAGCTGGTATCATAAGAACACCTTTAAATCCCGATAAAATCTTTACTGATGACCCACTCCGTATGCTAAGAGCAGTTCGTTTTGCGGTTAAATATGATTGGACACTTCCTTTATTTATGATAAGAGGCTTAAAGAAAAATGCTTCTCAACTTAAAAATATTTCCCAAGAAAGAATTCGTGACGAATTGAATAAAATTCTTATCACTGGCTCTCCATCCAAAGGAATTAAATTATTAAAAATTACAGAACTATTACCATTTGTAATTCCTGAATTAGTACCAGCAATAAAGATGGCTCAAAATATTCATCATAAACATGATGTATTCCAACATACTCTTGATGTATTAAGCAAAACCGAACCAATACTAGTTCAACGGTTAATGGCATTATTTCATGATATAGGAAAAACTGTCACAAAAACAGTTGACCCCGAGACTAAAGGTGTTCATTTTTATGGACATGAGGAAGCTGGTGAAAAAATTGTTGAAGATGTAATGAACAGATTAAAATATCCAAGAGAATTGATTGATGCAGTTAAATTGGGTGTTCGTAATCATATGAGATTAAAACAAGCTGGTGATGCTGGAGTTAAATTCAAAGATAAAACTCTACTGAAATTTCGTAATGAAATAGGAGAACAGTTAGAAAATATATTAAATTTAATTCATGCAGATAATATTTCTCATTCTGAAGCATCGTCAATGCCTAATCAAATTACTAATATCAGACAAAGATTGGAAAAATTAAAAACCGTCCCTCTTAAACCAAAAATGCCTATAACAGGATATGATTTACAAGACCTTGGTTTGAAACCGGGTCCATTATTCAAAGAAATTATAAATGCTGTAGCTGATGCATGGTATAGTAATCCCGGATTGACCAAAGATGAAGCATTAGCAATTGCTAAGAAAGTGGCTGGAATATGATAAAATTAAAACACCTTATACCAGAATATGTAAAAGGAGAGCCTTTAGAATTTACACACGATTGTAGAGATAATTATAAAGGTCAGAATTATTGCACTCTTATTGCATACGACAAAAGGGGAATTAAAGTTGGAAAAATTGATTATTCCACATATGAAAATGTAATTTACATTGACGGAATGGAAACGGTTGAATCAGAAAGAAGAAAAGGTATAGCAACCGCAATGATTAGGGATTTACATAGAGAACACCCTCGATGGAAAATTGTATGGGGAATTACTACACCAGAAGGTGCAGCATTTATTAAAACATTACGACAACCATGATTAAATTAAGAGACATTATTGAGAATATCATAGAGTCTGATAAAGAAGATTTTCTTAAGTATCATTATACAGGACACATTCCTTCTAACGCATATACCCGATATGAATCAGAAGGTGGTTTGTCTTGGCTTGGCAATAAAAGTGAATATCCTAAATTAATAGCTAGTCAACAACATGGTCCTTATACTGTAGAATATAGACAAAGAAATGAAAAGGTGAAATATGTAAAATTTGATAAAAATGGTGACATATTACGTGATAAAAATAATGAACCTGTTTATATGTCGGATAATGAGATGAGACAAGAAAATTTGCCTGTTATGAATCAAACGGTAGTAGCATTTATAGAAGACAAACCTGTAGGGTTTGCTGCAAATGAATTTGGAGCAGTGGGTGTATGGGTAGAAAAACCATATCAAAGACTGGGAATAGGTTCAGATTTAGGAGTTTTTCATATAAAACAAAGGCAACGCATTTTGCAAGGAAAAGACAAATTAGGTCAGATGACCGATGCAGGAATTCATCTTACCAAAAAAATATATGATAAACTAGCAAAGATTTATGGAGATGATTGGTTTGAAAGAATGAAACAAAAATAATATGATAAAACTCAAACCATTAATAATAGAAGGATTTGGAGATAAGACTGACCTTGATAAAGAGACAGAAGATTTTCGTCAGTCCTTAATCCATCAGTATCCTCAATTAGAAAGTTTATTTTTTAATATAAGCTACAGGCAAGATATATTTCATCTACGTGATATAAAAATAAAGAAAGAGTTTCGTAAACAAGGAATAGGAAGAAAAGTTATAGAAGCCATTAAATCATTTGCTGATAAACACGGATTAATTATTACTCTTTCTCCTGAAGCAGAAAAACGGTACAAAAAGAAATTAGATAAATTTTATAAATCGTTAGGATTCATACATAATAGAGGAAGAAAAAAAGATTATAGTCTTTCAAGTTTTTTTGGACCTACGATGTTTAGAAGACCTGAAATAAAAAAATTAAATGAAGCATTTGAGATTCCATTAGAAATTGAAAAACAAGTAATAGATATCACCAAATCTGCTGCTGGTTATATTATAGAAGCCTTCCTTAAATCAAAGAAGTATCAAACTAAATCTCCTGATATGCTTCAATCGTATGTGGCAAGGTCTTTTGGAACATTAGCCCATCCATATAAAATTGTGGGTAATAAATATCAAGAAATAAAATCAGGAGAAACTCTTAAACCTTTTAAATCTCCTAATGGTGAGATGGTTATTATGGCATTTCCAATAAAAATTAAACAAAATATGTTCTTTTACAGAACACCAAGTATTGAAGGAGAAGGTTATTTTAAAACATTTTGGATTTATTTTAAAGCAGTAGAAACATACGAAGAATATAATTCCCTCCCTAAAACATTAGGAGGTACTGATTATTATGACTCAGGAAAAAATGCTATTTATATAACATTTTGTGTAGAAGAATTAATTGAACAATTTAACACATCAATGGAAAGAAAACTACGCGACGTTAAACATGAAGTTAGACATTTATTGCAAGATATTTTAGGACATACTCTTAAAAAATTTCGTAAAAAATTTCCTAAAAAATATGGATTATCCAAAAAATCATTAAGATGGTTTAGAAATCCATCTATTAGAGGTGTAGATGTTTTTGGAACTGTTAAAGAACCGGGAGACAAATTTAATAGAATAGAACATGAATTAAGAGATATAGAATTCAAAACCAATCTTTATGATTATAAAAATAATATTGAAATTATAATTAGCAAATTTTGGCCTACAAATAAAAAAGAAGGATTCAGAGCTTTGATAGATGATATTGCTGGCCATCAATCAATTCATCCTCATAGTGTAGCTATGTTATATTGGGCACATTCCGATACTCGAAAAAAACTTAAAAGAATTTACGAATTGGATAAACCAAAATTTATTCAGTATGTTAAAGAATTATATAAATTGATTTTTGGTAATATTAAGAAGCCTATGAGTGAAATAATGAGTCCATACGAACAAGCAAAAGATATAAATAAAAGGCGTGGTTACATAGGAGTAGTTTATCATGGAAATATAGAAGCTTATGATGAAATGGTTCCTGATGTTATGGCAGTAGATCATTCTGAATTACCACATGGGAGAATAGGTTCCACATCATTAGGAACAAGATGGAGATATTTTGTAGAAACCCCAAAAAATACAATTTTGTGGAATGAATTTCCACCAACTGACGAAGATAGACATAAAGCAGAAGATTGGTTAGTAAAAAAAGGAATATATAAACCTCAACATATAGGTCTTAATGATTATAAAACGTATGTTAGACATATATAATAATAAAAATTATGATAAATCTAAAAGAAATGGTAAATGAAAATAGAGACGCAACGGCTAAAAAAGGTTGTTTGATGGCTATGATTCCAAAAGAATCATCTGATTCTATTTTAAAATTTAGTAAACAACTAATCAATAACAATGATTTATATGTAGAAAACGGGGAATATGGCAGAGAAACGGAAAGTCATGTCACTATTCGTTATGGATTTTTGAAGGATTTAAATGAATTGGAAGTTCGTCAACTTCTTAAAGGACAAAAACCTTTTGTTGTTGAACTTACAGGATTAGATAAATTTGTTTCATCGCCCCAATATGATGTAGCAATGTTTAAAGTAAACAGTCCAGTTTTAAAAAAATTAAACGAACTTTCAGGAATTTATCTGAATGAAAATGATTACCCGGAATATAACCCACATTTAACATTAGCTTATGTCCAAAAAGGAAAATTTTCTCATATAAAAGAAGGATTGAAATTAAAAGTTTCAATCAGAGAAATTTGTTACTCTCCAATACAAGGCGGTAAATCTTATTTTAGATTAGAAAATAATGAAACTGTATTAACAGAAGGTGGGAAAAGGTATGGTTATGTAGGAAATTGTAAAACAGGTCTTAATGACCCATCATTTAGAAACTATATAGCATCGGATGCCACAGAAATGGAACATCTTGTTGGTGATCCAAAAGATATTCCTAATAGTCAAAAACAAATAGTTAATAAACATTTATTTTTATCAAGATGCGATGTTCCAGATTTTTTAAGAAAAAAAATAGATAGGCATCAATTTGAATTTGCTAGAAATATATCTCCTTATACTAGACACTTTATAGTTTGGGCCTATGATTTAGATGAAGATGTTCACTATTTCTTTGTACAATTATGATGAATAAAAATGATATAAAAAAGTTGATATTGGAAGTATTTTCCGAAGTAAAACAACAAAAAAACAAACTTACAAGAGAAGTTTTTATATATTTAGAACCAAAAGGTCCAAAGGAAAAGTTTGCTCAATGCGCTACATGTAGAATGTGGACAGGTGAAGATGGATTGACATGTTCCATTCTTGGAAAAATTAAAGTAACTTGTGAAATGAGTTGTAATTTCTATGTCTATGGTAAACCGTCACCAAATTTAAAAGGAAAGGAAGTTGCCTCATATACACCAAAAGAAGCAGGGTTGGTAAATCGTCAAGTTAGATGTGAAAATTGTCGTTCTTTTGACCAAAAAACATCAATTTGTATGTTATTTCAATCTCTGAATAAATCCAATCCAGACCTATTTCAACTTGAAGAAAAAGTGAATGAGTATGGTTGTTGTAATGCACAGAAGCCTAAAATAAATGATTAAATTAAAAATATTGTTATTAGAAAATCTTTTTGGAGATTTGGAAAGATTTAGAGAACCTTTGCGAACTTATATGCAGAAAACATTCCCAAAAGAATATGATTCTAAACAACTTTTAATGTTTGGTCTTTCTATGAACGATTTAATTGATGTCTTTCTAAATAAAATTCTATCCATAAGAATTCGTTACACATATTATTCAGAAGATACTCTACCATATGGTGAATATAATTTTAAGGATGATACTATAACCATAGGGGGAGTCTATCATGGTCGCTATAATTCTTCAAGTAAATATGCTGCATATGTGGACAGTGTTATTTATCACGAATTAGTTCATGCAATAAATTATCATAAAAAACTATTCAATAAGATAACTTATGATGCACTAATGATGGGTGACAAATATTATGGTGACCCAGAAGAAATAAGAGCTTATACCTCAGAACTAAAAGATTTTCTCATCGGTCATTTAGGATTTAGTAGAAAACAAGCAGAAGATATGATGAATCGGTACTCATCTGATAGGTCTGAAACAAGGAAAAAATGGATTGCTAAATATCATGACTTAAAAGAATCTAAAGAGGAAAGGCGATGGGGATTGGGTTTGATAGGTAAATATGGAGAAGTTGTCTATAAATGGTTGCCATCATCAAGATATCATGGTGTAGAACATAGTGGGGAACCTGAATTTTCACACAATTGGTCAAATGTTCGTTTTCGTTTTCATTTTTCAGAAGAAGGTAAAAAGACAGGTATGGTATATTGGGATGTAGGTATGCTTACCGAAGATGATATGAATACTGTTGAAAACTTTTTTAAGAAACAGGGAATAACAATCACACAAAGAGATTCAAAGTTAAATTTATTAAGGGAATCTTACAAGTAATACATCATATTTATATTCAATGAAACTAAAAACTTTACTTCAAATAATCGAATGGATTAGCCATGCTCCTGCCGTTAATAGGTCGCCTGACCCTAAACTATACCCTACGCCCGGAGGATTTAATGACGGTTCGCCAAATTGGGATGGTATTGTAGAAGGAAAAAACTGGTTCTGTTACATGGAAGGAAATGATTGGCAAACACACCGTTCAGGTGCTTCTATTTATATCAATGAAGATGAAAAACCACATAAAATCTGGATTAAGATAAAAACTAACGGTTTGCGAAAACCTAATGATACAAATGAATCACATAGAGAGAGAATTCGCAAGCATACTAATAAAGTAACTCGTTCTTGGATGTCAGAAGCAAAGAGAATTCATAATAATCCAGATATCAACGAAGCAGGTAATCCCGTTCCTATAACATGGAAACAATCATTCCGTGAAGCATTAAAAAATCCAAAAGTAAAATCATATTTGGCCGACTGTGGCGAACAGGAAATAGCTCCTTTATTAGACCCAGTAAATTTTACTCCAAGAAAATAATTTTTATTTTATTCTCATTATCCAGACAATCTCATAATAACTCGGAAGAACGGATATAGTTTCATCACCACTACGTTCATTATAATCCCAAGTATTTATAAACATTGTTCCACTGCCTGCATAGAAACATGCAGAAGTTAAAGTAGAACTATGAGAATGTATATTTGTATCACTTCCTCCTGTAGCACCTGAAGTAGTAGAACCACGTAAAAATCTTTGAGTTCTATTATTTGTTCCGTTAAGATTAGGAATTATCGAACCACTATAAGGACTTTGAGGGTCTGTCAATACTTGTCCGTTACACTGTACATATCTATTTGGCAATGCTGGTGTGCCTACCAGCGATAACATCCAAGCAATGACACCACCAACGGGAATTGTAATGAAATCAGCTACTTGTGCCATTGTAGCTTTTGAACTTGTATATAAATTTATCCCAATATTTTGAGAAACTTCAACCAAATCATTATTACCAAGAGACCCAGAAATACTTTGTAATTGAGAAATTTTAACAACCGACTGTGCCATAACCAATTTTTATCATTTACTCCAATACTCTACATAGTAGTCCATCTTCTGTAATTCTAAAAATATTATTATTATCTTCAGTTATTATAAAAACTTCTGATATTATTTGTTTAGGAGCATCGATTAAATTTATAAAATTAGTGGTAGTAGGTCCATATAGTCCGCCAATTCCACTACCAACTCCACTATTATCTACAGCCTGATAATCATTGATATCAATAACAGGAATATTAATTATAACCTTCTTATTATCTATTTTTTTTATTATCTTTCGTATCATAACCTTAAATTAATAAATATATTAAACAAACATTTCAATCTTTTCTGGATTTAAATTTTGAATATTATCTGGAAAGCATTCCACATAATCATTTTTTAATTGTTTTAGATGTTGGCATATTACTGAACCATCCATATACAAAGTATATCCTGCATCTTGAGCATCAATTCCGAAAGTTGCACACATACAGGGGTGAGTGTCACCATTAATTACTAAATCGTGTCCGGTTCTGAATTTTATTTTCTTCAATACTTCTTTTGACATAACTATACAACCCAAAGCTATTTTGTCCACAACCACTACACTTGGTTCAACTGCTTTTAATGAAACTAATGTATTATCAGCAACCCATCGTGAAGGACTCCAAGTATCTTCGGTGAGTTTATACCATCCACCAATTATATGTTTCTTTTTATTTTCAATCTTACCGAACATTTTTTCAAGGTGTTGAAATCTTCTTGTATCCAAAATTGGCTGCTCAAGTTGTATCATCAGATTGGATAAAGCATTCTTTGGTAAAATCACATCTGAATCTACCAAGAAAAAATAATTAGCATCAGTTTTTAATGCTTTTTTTCTTACAATATTTCTATTGATAATGATGTTTTCTTCCCTTAACTTGTTTGGGTCAGGCTTGACAATTGAAGTCAATGTCGTGAAGTTCGGATAATCCTGATTGAGAATAGCATCCATACATTCACTACCAATTTCTGTATCGCTGATTACAACTATTAAAACTTTTTTTGGTTGTTTATATAATACAATAAGTCTATTATCCACTATATTCGCCTCAATCGGTATTTTACTTGTCCATTCAAATAATTTTTTCTCATCAATTTCATCGTGAATATGATGTTCACAGCTATCTTCCGGCCATTTATACGGGACTGAAATAATGACGGTATTGCATAAATCAAATATCTTTTTAACAAAAATTTTTGGGTCTTCCAAATGTTCTAACACTTGAAGGCAAATACCCATATCAAATTTTTCTTCAAATTTATGTGCCAAGAAATCATCCTTAATACAATCTGCTTTCTTTTTCAATTCAGGTAATTGATTGATATCAATGGCTACTTTTCTTTTGAATTTTTTAAGATTGTCAAGTAATGGCACATTAGCAGGTCCAATATCAACGACAGATTTACCACCGTATCTATTGGCTAAATCAATAGCATGTTGATAGTAATGTAACTTTTTTCGATTTTTGTAGTAATCTTCTTTGATAAAATCTTCATTCATATCTTATTTTATGCGGAGTACCCAAACAACTTCATAATAAGATGGAAGTATGCTTATGGTTGTATTATCTGTTGAACCGTTTGCACTGCAAGGACTTGACCCTGCGGCATTCTGATTAAATGTTATATTATGATAGTGTGTATTGGTA